>OKRZ01000777.1_pt1 | contig 25156 bp, 19 predicted proteins | sample 1601141 | NCBI WGS metagenome assembly OKRZ01 (sample SAMEA3541524, study PRJEB24748) | human gut metagenome | biome: human gut; feature: human-associated habitat; material: faeces | place: China | collected 2012
GAACATCCGTCGCTTCGGGGATTTCCGTTGCTTCGGGAACATCCGTCGCTTCGGGGATTTCCGTTGCTTCGGGAACATCCGTCGCTTCGGGGATTTCCGTTGCTTCGGGAACATCCGTCGCTTCGGGCGCTTCCGTTGCTTCGGGAACATCCGTCACTTCGGGGATTTCCGTTACCTCAGGAACATCCGTTGCTTCCGGTGCTTCCGTCGGCACGACCTCAACCGTTTCCGTCGGCGGAGTTTCCGGCTCTTCTGCAGCCGCCGTCAGCACTGTTCCCATACTGCCCGTCACCATGAATACAGCCAGCAGGAAAGACAATGCCTTTCGCATCCACTTTTTGTCCTTCATCGTCCTCACTCCTTGTTCCGTGCAATCTTCCGGCACGACGTATGGTTGTGCCAGTGGCAAGAGACTGCTGCTTTCCATTTTCTTTTCGCGGCGAGCTGCAGTGCTTCCGGTGGATATAGCAATCTCTTTCCCAATTCCAGCTATATTGTAACAAATTACAAGTCGCCTGTCAATACTTACCGCGCAGAAAGCCGAATTTTATACGAAAATCAAGGCACTTTCTCTGCATCTGTCTCGCGGAACTGATTTTTCCATTGCTGAATTGCCGTGGTCGGCAAATCAATTTGCGTCTCCCATGCGGAACAGATGCGCTCCTCCAGCACATCCAAATTCCCGCCGCGGGGCAGGACGGGCAGATTCGTGTCCTTCGCGATTTCACTTGCGCGGTTGTCTACCGCCAGAATCAGGCTTCGGCAGCCCATGTTCATTGCGTGGATGCCGCCGTGCAGCCGCGTGCCAACGTAGTCAATCCCGCCTGATGCCAAAAGCGCTGTGTAATCTCGCAGATTCGGCTGAATCAGGTGCAAATTCTGCGTCACGCGCGCATCCATTTGGCGCAGGCAGGCGTAGTCCTCAACTGCTTGCAGCCACACATACACCTCGCGATAGTGCTTTTGCAGCATGGTCAGCATCTGCGCATCCTGCTCCGGGCTGCTGCGGTAGTCCGTCAGCGTTGTCACGACGCGCTCCGCCTTGTGCGTCGGAATCTGCGCGCATTTGTCGTCTGTCAGCCCCCACATTGTCGGACACGCCGTATTCAGCACGTTCGTGATGCCCAGCTTCAGCAGGCGCTGGCGCGTGTATTCGTCGCGCACCGCGTGCAGGTACTGCCCATCCAGCAGCGTTTTTAGAATCCGCTTCGTGTACCCTGTCGGCTCGTCCTGGTATTGATACCACCCCGCACCCAGCAAAATGATATGCGTGCGCTGAAATTTTTCACGAATCAGGCGGAAATTCAGCAGCTCCCGCTTGTGCAAAGCGCCGCAGCGCATCATCACCGCGTCCCGCAGGCGGATATTCCACATCCTTTGGCGGCGCATGTCCGAGGAAAGCAGATTCGTCCCGCAGACAAATGCGTAATCCGCACTGCCGACGTGCTTCATCGACACTTTCGACAGCCTGTCCCGAACCGGCACGGCGACGGACAGCTGCACAGGAAAGCAGTCGTGCAGCACATGCTCGCAGGCGTTGCGGATAATGAAATCTCCCTGATTCGCTGTTGAAATGGTAGGGTCAAAACGCACAATTTTGCGGCAGTGCTGCATTTCCTGATCGATCATGCCTTCTTCCTCCATTTGCGCAAGAAACTCCGCCCTTTTTCAAGCATCCAGCGATATTCTGCCGTCCGCCCCAGTGCCAGCGTGTACAGGAGCACCGTCACCGCCGCGCAGGTGATGCCCTTGAGGATAATCCACATCAGCGTATGCCCCATCCGCGCGCACAGCAGCAGCGACAGCAACATCACCGCGCCGTTGAGCAGCAGCAAGCCTCCCTGCGCCTTGAAATACGCGGCAGCGCTGCGCCCGAAGGTGCGATGGAACAGCACTTTCGGCTCATACCAGAAGATGGTGCATAGCCGCGCCAGCCCTGTTGCGCCGATGATGCCCGCCACGCCGAAGAAGTGCCCCAGCAGGATGGACAGCAGGATGTTGACCAGCGCCGTCATAAACATAACATACTTCATTTGCCGAAAAAGCCCCAGCGTTTCGCGGTACATCCACACGGGCGCGACGATGGTGCTCAGGTAGAACGTGAACAGCACCGCCGCCACTGTCCCTGTGTCCATCAGGTATTCTTCGCCCACCCAGATGGGGATGAAGTCCTGCACAACCGCGCCGTACGCGGCGACGCAGAAGCCTGTAATCGCCCCGAAGAGGACAATCAGGTTGCGGAACATGGCGTATGACTTTTCCGAATTCTTCTCGGCATTCAGATTTCCCAAGCTGGCGGAAATGCCGGTAATCACGATGGAAACGAACGTTGTCACATACGTCGTCAGCGACGCGTAGTTGGAGTAGTAACCGACGAACACTGTGCCCAGCATGATGGAAATCAGGATGTTGTCCGTGTTGTTGATGAGTATTGTCGCCAGCTTGTAGAGAAACATGGAGCGGATGTTGTCGTTCAGCTCCTGCTTGCGGTGCATCGGCGCACATTTCTGCTTTTTCCGCAGGAAGGGGTACATCTTATCCGCTAAATGGCTCAGCACCGCGTTCTGCAGGAGGGTGCAGGCGATCTGAATCAGCAAATAGCCCAGATAGCTGCCCCAAATCAGCAGGCACGCGATCTGCGCCGCATACTGCACCACCAGCGCCGCGGCGGAAACCATGTTTTGCAAATATGCCTTCTGGTCAGCCTGAATCAGCGTTGTTTTGTAGATGACCAGATAGGATGCCACGGAGTTTGCCAGGTACAGCACATAGTAGACGATCAGCTGTGCCATCGGCAACTCACTGCTGATGATGAGCGGCAGGAAGGGGATTACCGCCGCGCCCAGCAGCGCTACCGCCAGCGCAATCAGGCGGTAAATGCGACGATAATAGCCCAGCAGGTGCTGAATTTCGCCCGTGTCGCCCCGGTGCAGCGGTGCGTACAAGCTGTACACCAGCACGTTGCCCACGCCCAGTTCCGCCAGTGACAGCATGGCCAGAATGTTGCTGTACAGCCCGTTGACACCCGTATAATCCGCGCCCAGCCGGCGCACAAACACCGTTCGCACGGCAAAAGCCAGCAGCAGCGTGAGCACCTGCCGCACTGCGCCCACGCCGATGTTGCGTGCCGTGTTTTCGCTCCTTGATGCTGTGTTCATGATTCCTCTCCGCCTGTTTTGCCTGTCTGCTCCTGCGCCGCGTCCTCCGGCTGCCACTTGCCCAGCAGTCCCAGAAACAGTATGTTCAGGAAAACGCCCTCCGTGTTGATGCACAGGAAATACAGCAGGAAAACGCCCAGCACATACAGCAGCCGCGCCTTGGCGAATTTGGTGCGGATACCGCGGTACGTCAGCCACAGCCAAACTGCCGGGAGAATCAACCCTGTATCCATGACGAAGGCGGCAAAGCCGTTGGAAATGTTCTGCACCCTGTGTTCCAGCAGAATTTCCGCCTTTCGCTCCGAGAAAACGCCCTGTCCCGCAATGGGGGATTCCAGCCCGATTTCAAAGCCGCTGAAGGTGTCGTTCCACCGCGTGTAGAACGAACCACCGGAATTTCGCCCGATAATCTTCTTTTCCACCACGCCCGTGGCAGACTCGATGACAAACAGCAAAATCAGCCCAACGAACGCCGCCATCTTGATGCTGCGCGCCATTTTCCCGCCCTTTTTGCGGAATGCCACCGTCAGCAGCACAACGCCCAGACAAATAAAGCCTGTTGTGGACAGCGTGCTGAGGATGGTGACGATCAGCAGCGCAATTGCCCAGCAGTATTTCTTCTTGCTCATGCCCATGCGCGTTTCGTCGCTCATCAGGAACAGCAGCGCGAAGTTCAGGAAAATCTGGTGGCTGCCCGGCTCGTTGAACATACCCGCATTGCGGTGGAAAACCGGGATGTTCAGCCAGCCTAAGGTGAAATAAGGCGTCAAGTAAAATCCGTTGACGCTGGAAACTTCGTAGTGCAGCAGCGGAAGCGGCAGCGACAGCAAATCGCCGATGACAAAGGAAATCAGGCTGATGGCCGCCTCTGCCAGCATGACTTTGGTATACAGCCGCATATACGTCCGATACCCGATGCAGCTTTGCAGAACCAGCACATAGCCGATGTTGCAAAGCCAAATGACAATATCGTTGATGTGGATGCCGTTCTGCGGGTTGACAAAGCTCGTCAGCAGCAGCGCTGCCGTCAGCAGCAGCGTCAGGCGTACATTCTGGACGCTGATTTTCGGATGATGCGCCCGCGTCAGCAGCAGAATCGACGCAATCAGCATGGCTGCCATCAGCGGCATCCGCAACACCTGAAAATACAGCGAACCCATGCCCAGCACGCCAATCAGCACACAGAGTGCATCCACATGGTTCTTTGTGATTCGGATTTTCATCGTGCAATCTCCGTATAAATCTGATGCAGTATTTCCAGATTCTTCTGCGCATCATGCGTTTTTCCAGCGTGTTCTCGCCCGGCGCGCGCCACCTGCGCCGCTTTTTCCGGATGCGCGAACATCTCGCAGATATCATATGCCAGCAAATGCGGGTCGTCTGCCGGATAAATCAGCCCTTCCACGCCGTGCGTCATCAGACAGCGCACGCCGCCGACATCCGACGCAATGCACGGTACGCCAAGCAGCATCGCCTCGCCCAGTGAATTGGGGGAGTTTTCAATGCTCGACGGCAGCACAAACACCTGACTTTTTAGATACCGCTCCTTCATTTGCTGTGCATTCAGGCTGCCGGTAAAAACAACATGACCGTAGAGGTCGTTTTCGCGCAGCAGACGGTGGATGTACCGTTCATAGGCATTGCGCGCAAGCGACGGAATGCGCCCATAGTCCTTGCGTCCCACATAGAGCTTGACATCGGGATAGCGCTTGCGGACAATCGCCAGCGCCTGCAATAGGAGATGCAGCCCCTTGAGCGGCACATGCGCCTGACTGCAGAAGAGACTGTGCGGCTCGCAGCTGTTCAGCGACCATTCGCCGGTGTAGAACTCGTCCCGCAGCGTTTCGTTGTTGAAATGATAGGCCGCCTGCGGGGCAAGCTCCGCCATGCAGGCAGCATCCCAGTCGGTGCGCCCGATGACGTGCCGCACCCTGCGCAGGGCTTCCTGTTCATACTGCCCGACGCGGCGGTAGATTGCTTCCTGCCGGACGATATTGCCCTTCACCAAGTCCTTCAGCGTGTGCCCGTGGCAGACGTGTTCCGGCAGATAAGCGCGATAATGCTCCGCGTATATGGACAGAAGCCCCTGAATGGAAATTACAATCCGCTCGCGCATCCCCACGTGTTCCGCCGCATCAACCATGGCCAGCGTGTGCTGATTTTCCGTGCCCCAGAGGTGAATGACATCCGGCTGCTCTTTGCGCAGGATATCCTCCAGCTGCCGGGTGTAGGCTTCCCCGCAGCGCTGCGTAGGGCGTGTGGGGTTGACAAGCCCGTAATAGCGGTAGCCGTCCACTTCGCCCGTCAGCGCTTTCGGCGCGTCAAACACATACGTCAGCGCCACATCCGGCAGCTGCGTCAGCCGCCGCGACAGCCCGACCAGCCAGCCCACGATATACACCGGGGGAAGCGATTCTTTTTCCGCAATGGCAGGGAGGATAATATTCCCCATCCACATGACCTTCACGCTTCAGCCCCTCCTTTCACTCTGCGCTGTGCGGCATGGTTATTCCGCTGCGCCCCGCGTCAGAAAATCCCGCAGCTTTTCCCGCTCCTGCGCCTGCGATTGGCAGTAGCGCGCAATGTTGCGCACATAGCGGTCATGCACGGCTTCATCCAGCAGCCTTTCCGGCGCAAAATCCGCCATGCTGGATACCGTTTTGCCCAATTCGTTTGCTTCCACCATTTGCAGCGTCCCGCAGCGGCTGCCCACAATCGGCACGCCCCGGAAGAGAATATCGAATACAACGCCGCTGCTGTGCAGGGAGTAATTCTCCGAATAATTTAGGATGCAGTAGCGGCATTGGCGAATCGCCTCGTCATACGCCGCTTCGGACAGGTATTCCAGCCGCAGCTCGATGTTCTTCGCCCCCGCGCAGACTGCCCGCAGTTCCGTTTCCAGCGGCGCTTCCTGCACCCGACCCGCAATCAGCACCCGATACGGCGTGTTCCGCAGCTGCTTTGCCGCTTCAACAACGCCTTTGTCCGACGTAATCAGCCCGACCATGCCGAAATCATAGCGCTTCTGCGCATACGGCACAGGCGGCTGCATCGTTCCTGTGCTGATGTAATCGGACACGACGCACATCGGCCGCCCATACGCCGCGCCAATGGCTGCATTGGGGCAGATAACGCCGCTGATTTTCCGCCTGCACAGCGCATACAGCCCCCGTTTCAGCAGCGAATTGACGCCGTCGGTGCTGTACTGGATGGCGTAGACCCGCGTTTCTTTCTTCTTGAACAGCGCAAGCCCCAGATACGCTGTTGCGACGGCGCTGCACTGGAGGACAATCACGTCATCCTGCGCTTCCCGAAGCAGCGCGCGCACGTTCTGGAACACGGCGCGTTTGTTGCGCACTGCCGAACTGCCCACGATGTAATCATGCGGCAGACGAATCAGCTTGTCCCCGAAGCGGTCGCCGTACACCGGCCCGCCCGCAATGCGTATATCCATCTCCGCGCCGAACAGGTCAAGATAATTCTGCGCGACGGTGAAATAATGCCCAGCGGCAATGCCGTCTGTGCTGGTGCTCCGTACATCTGCCACAATCAGCCGCATGATGGTTCGTTCCTTTCGCCGCTTTTCTGCATCGCCTTGCTGTAAATCGCCATCAGCTGACGATAATTTGCTTCCGCCGTGAAATTCTCCTGATACGTTTTCAGCGCGCCTTCGCTGACGGATTCCGCGTGCTGCAGCCGGTTGAGCGTCTGCGCCAGCTGCTCCGCCGAGTCCGCCGGAAACTTGAAGCCCGTCACGCCGTCCGAAATCAGGGAACCCGCGTTGCCTAAATCCGAGCAAATCACCGGCGTGGCGGCGCTGAAGGCTTCCACAATCGTCATCGGGAAGCCTTCGTACCATTGTGTCGGCAGAATCAGCGCCTTGGACTGCCCCATCAGCGCCCGTGCCGCCGAATTTGGCACAAAGCCGCGCAGCTCTACCTGCTTCAGCTTTTCCCGCGTCAGATATTCGCGGCACCATGCTTCCTCCGGCCCTGTACCGCAGATGATCAGCTTCATGCCCCCGCCTGAACGCTCGTAGCGCGCCCACGCTTCCAGCAGCAGCCAAATGCCCTTGAGCGCATCCAGCCGACCGATGTACACCACCTGATTTTCGCGCGCCGCATATGGCACAATCGTCTCCGGCGGTTCCACGAAGTTCGGCTTTACGGACACGTTTTCCGGCGGAATCTGCTTAAGCGCCAGCAGCTTCTGCCGGTTGAAGTCCGTCAGGGTGATATAATGCAGGCGGCTGTACGTTTTGAAGGCACGGTGCAAACGTGTGCTGAGCACGCAGAACACCGTCTGCAGGCGGCTGCCGCGGTAGCAGCGGTGCTTCACCGCGCAGTGCAGCCCCTTTTTCGTGCAATCCTCGCAGATATGGCCGTCGCGGTAGAAAAGCGCGTTCGGGCAGAGCAGACGGAAGTTGTGCACCGTCTGCACCACGGGAACGCCCTCGCGCAATGCCGCGTAATACACTGCCGGGCCAATCAGCGGCAGCGTGTTGTGCACATGCACCAGCGAAATCCGGTTTTCGCGGATGCTCCGCCGAACCTCGCGGTATGTACGGATGCTGAAAAACATCCCCAGCGCACTGCGGATTTTCTCCAGCGCTCCCATGCGCGAAATTTCCTCGTTCCGCCGCGCATACAGCGCCGCAGCGTGACCGTGCGTTTCCAGCAGGTGCTTCTCGTTCGCCACAACGACATCCTCGCCGCCGGGAATCTGATAATAGTCGTGTACCAGCAGTACAGCGGGCTGTTTTGTCGCTTGCTGCATTTACTTTCTCCTGATGGTCGCGTTCCAGATGAATTTCAGATTCGTGCTCCAGTAGCGCTGGAATAGCCGCTTCGGGTCTTGCATCAGGCGATAGAGCCATTCCAAGCTGTGCTTCTGCATCCATAACGGGGCGCGCTTGACGTTGCCCGAAAAGAAATCAAAGCCCGCGCCGACCCCAATCATCAGCCCGTGCACACGCCCTTGGTGCGCCGCCATCCAGCGCTCCTGCTTCGGCGCTCCCAGCCCGACCCACACAAAATCCGGCTGCGCCTGATTGATGCGTGCCACGGCAAGCGCATCTTCCTCCGGTGTCAGTTCGCGGAAAGGCGGCACGTCTGTGCCCGCAATTATCAGCCCCGGATACTCCTGCTGCAGGCGCGTAATCATTTTCTCCTGCACTTCCTGCGTGCTGCCGTAGAAATAATGCCGCCAGCCGTGTGCCGTGGACTGCCGAAAGACCTCCATCATCAGGTCAGGCCCGGTTGTCCGCTGAATCTGCGGATACCCGCGCCGCCGCGCCTCCTGCGCCAGCGGATTGCCATCCGGAATCGCCATCAAACCGCCGTTCTGCACGGCACGGTAGTCCGCATCCTCGTAACTGACGACGGTTGTATGTACATTCGATACGCAGATGTAATCTCCCTGCAATTGATGAATATTCTGCGCCAAATATTTCAGCAGCCAATTCATGTTGATGACAGCAATATTGACCCCTAAAATCGGACAGACCGGAATTTCACGCTTGTCCACTTTGCGGCAGTACTGCGCTGCTCCTTCGTGCGCCGTGGCAAACACCCCTTTCCCCGCTTCTCCAGCAAGAAACCTTGATACTATTTCCAGATTCATCTGCGCCATCTGCTTGCGCCTTTTCCCTTCTGGCGTCCGCTCATTCCACTTAGCGTAGCGCTGCTACGCTGCGTTCCATTCACGTTAGCCAGAATGAAAAATTCGCCGCGCATCTTGGCGCATTCTTATCTGGAAATAGTATGAATCATAAATTACCATTTTCATTATAACGCAAACATCAGTAATTTGCAAGCATTTCCATTTCAGATGATGAAGAAATTTCCTTTTTTTCTGCGGATGAATTGCCGCCCCGTATTCGTTCTTTCATTAGCATACCAATGCGAAAGGAGTATTCTTTATGAAGAACTGTATTTCCCGTTTCTGCCTGCTTGCCTTGCTTCTCCTGATGACCATCGCCCCTGTCCGCGCGGAAATTATCGGGCAGACGACGGAGAACGAGTACATCCACCGCCTGATTGCGGACAACGGGCAGGAACTCTGCTTCGTGTCCGGCGAGAAAGACCCGTACCTTTCCTATGCGGATGTCAACTTCGACGGCATCAACGATGTGGTGATACTGACACAGCGCGGCGCGAGCAATTTCGTCTACCAGTTTTTCATTTTTGATGGCGAACAGTATGTTCTCTGTCCGCTGACGTTCACGAATTACGACCTTGATGCAGAACACAAGATTGTAAGGAGTTCTGCGAACGGCGGCTTGGCGGGCGGCATTCACAGAGAAACGCTGTACCGTTTTGAGGGGACGGAGGCGGTGCTGCTGCGCTGGGCAGTCGGCGAGGAGAAAGAGGACTGGACGTTCGACGCGGATGGTTATACCGTCCGGCACTACAATGATGTGCTGACCCTGCAGGTTTGGGAACATGATCCGGATATGGACGGCATCCTGATTTTTGAGCAGGATGTATCTACTGAAGATGAAAATGCGCTGAGGGAAGCGTTTCAAGCGGAAAATGACGCGCTCTGGTCGGGCATACGATAAAAAAGTTAGTCACATCGAACGAAACCGCTTGACAATCCGCCGCGCTGGTGCTATCATTCAGATACCCCGATGGGGTATATTACATTCATCGAAAGGATGAGGGCTGATGACCAGAACGACGCTGAAAATTGACGGCATGATGTGCGGCATGTGCGAGAGCCATGTCAACGACGCAATCCGCAAGGCTTTCCCAGCGGTTAAGAAGGTGACTTCCTCCCACGGCAAGGGTGAAACGGTGATCATTTCCGAAGACCCGCTGGACGAAGCCCAGGTGAAAGCTGCGATTGCCGCGACGGGATATGATTTCAAGGGCATGTCAAGCGAGCCGTATCAGAAGAAGCGTTTCCTTTTCTTCTGATGGCTTCTTTCGCACAACAAAAAGCAGGGCTGTCTCCGGCGTGGAGGTAGTCCTGCTTTTTGTGTTCTGTGTTAGTTGATTTTTGTTGTGCAGAGGGCTTCACCTCTGTGGAGGCGACAAGGAGGCATGAAAACAGATGAAGTCTGCGGTCGCCCCCTGCCCCCCTTCGCTATTTCCCCCACTTGATATGCTTCATGTGCTTCATCACCAGCGTGGCGCTCACGCCGGTCAGCGCGCCGAAGAGAATGCCGCTGAGCATTAGGACAGCCATGTAGTACGCCAATTGCGACGTGTGGAGGATAATCATCGCCATCACGATTTGCCCGACGTTGTGCGTCACGCCGCCGACAATGCTGACCGTGACCGGGTGCATCCACTTCATGCGCGAAAGGAGACACATGCTTGCCAGCGACAGCACACCGCCTGCCAGTGCGTACGGCAGCGCCGCCACGCCGCCCAAAAACAGCGAGGACAGCACCACTTTCAGCAGCATCAGCACCCACGCCGTCGGCAGGGACAGCATGTAGACCGCGAAAATCAGCACGCCGTTGCTTAAACCCAGCTTGATGCCCGGTACGCCCAGCAGCGGCGGAAACAGGCTCTCCACCCAGCCCAGCACCAGCATCAGCGTCAGCAGCACACTGCACAGCGCAAGCTGTTTTGTGGTGATTTGCTGCTTATTCATTTGCTGCGTCCTCCTGCACGGTCGTCAGCCAGTCCATCAATTCGTCGCGGCTGTACAGCTGGAGCGTCACCTGATTCGGCAGACAGATAATCATGTTGCCCAGAATGCGTGTGTCCTTGTTTTCCAGCGTCACTTCGCCCTGCTCCACGCAATCCTGATTGTCGCAGTTCGCCTCGTGCATGTCGATGCTTGTCGGGGTGACATGGACGATGTTGATGCAGTCGCCGTGGCGGAGGCGATAATAGCCCTCTTCGGTCAGCGGAATCGGCTGATACGTTTTGTCACCGACGGTGACGACGAGGAATGCTTTCACCTGCGACAGGTCGAGGGTGGCGGTGGCTTCGGGGGCGTCCGTGACTTCCGGCGCGGCAGCCGCTTCCGGTGCTGCGGTGATTTCGGGGGTCGCCGCTGCCTCCGGTGTGCTGGTCGCAAGCTCTGTCGGCGCCTCGGTCGGCGCTTCGGTCGGCGCATCTGTTGCGGTCAGGGGCAGCAAAGGCGCATTGGCGTCTACATTCGCGGGTGCGTTCCGCCGCAGCACAACCATCAGCACCGCCACAATCAGCAGCAGCGCTGCCACAATCAGCACATTGCACCACAGGCCATTCCGCTTTGCCTTAGGATTCGTTTCCTTCTTCATACCCGTTCCGCACAATCCTTTCGTTATTGAGTATCCCCATCATACAACGCCGGGTCGGATTCGTCAAGGGGCGCGCGCGCAGGTGTTACAAACTTGTCACAAAGCGGCGAATCCATCCCGATGTCAGCAGGCACTTTTGCCCGTTTTATTGGAAGCGGAACGCATTAGTCCGCGCCGCCCCATGGCAACGAAACCGACAATATCCGCAATCAGCCAGCCCGCCGGAATTGCCAGCCAAATCGCCATCATGCCGAAATGCGGCGCGAAGGCATAGGACAGCACAACGCGCAGCCCAAGCGAAAGCACCGTCAGGACGATGCTCATGCCCGCCTGCTCCAAACCGCGGAAAATGGCATAAAGCAGGAACAGGAAGCCGATGCCGATGTAGCACAGCCCCTCGGTGCGCAGGTACGTTACGCCGATGGAAAGAGACTCTGCCGATGCATTTTTGAGGAACACGAGCAGCAGCGGCTCGGCGAAAATCGCCACGAGCGCGGAGACAATCAGGCAGAAGCCGCCGGAAAGCAGGAACGCTGTGCGGATGCCGTGACGGAGGCGCTGCGGCTGATTCGCCCCCTGATTCTGGGCGACGAAGGTCGCGAAGCCGTTGCCGAAGTCCTGCGCGGGGCTGTACGCCAGCGAGTCAATCTTCACGCCGGCGGTGAATGCCGCCATCGCTGCCAGACCGAAGCTGTTCACGAGACTCTGCACACACAGGATGCCGAAATTCATGATGGATTGCTGAATGCTGGTCATGGCAGAGACGGAGAAGATGCGCCTGAACAGCGCGCGGTCGGGGTGCAGGTCGTGCTGCGAGGGCGTCAGCGCCGGAACGCGGAAGAGCACATATCCCAAGCACAGGAAACCGGACAGTACTTGCGAAATAAGCGTCGCGATGGCAGCGCCCGCCACGCCCCACGGCAGCACCGCCACGAACAGAAAGTCCAGCGCGACGTTCGTCAGCGACGAAATCAGCAGGAAAACCAGCGGCGCGGTTGAATTGCCAACGGCGCGGAGCATACACGCTCCGAAGTTATACAGGAACGTCGGGACGATACCGATGAACACAGTCAAGAGGTAGCGGGAGAGAACGCCCTGCGCTTCAGGCGGAATGCGCAGGAGCGCCATCATGACGGGCAGGAGCGCGTAGGAAAGGATGGTCAGCAGCGCTGATACGCCCGCAATCAGCACAAACGCATTGCCGACCGCTTTGCGCACGCCGGCATCGTCTTTCTGCCCGAAAAGCTGGCTGACAACCACGCCGCTGCCCATGCACAGCCCGGTGACGATGCTCGTGAGCAGAATCATGACGGAAAACGCGCTGCCGACGGCGGCAAGGGCGATTTCACCGCAGTATCGCCCGACGACGAAGGTGTCCACGAGGTTATAAAGCTGCTGGAGCAGATTGCCCGCCATCAGCGGCAGAGAAAAACGGAGCAGTCCGCGGAAAATCGAACCATGGGTCAGGTCAACATTCATAATGCGGGAATTCTCCTTTCATTTCACAGGATAGTATAGGCGAAAAAAAGGGAAACGTCAAGCATGGCGCAAAGGCAGAGAAATCAAGGGAAAAGAACGAAAATACACAAAAAAAACAATTTCCATGCGAAAACGATTTCACGGCGTTACATCAAGGGATTGCTGTGCAAGTGGGGAATTTTGCAGGAAGATTGGTCAAAAATTGCAAGCGGCAGACACTTGACAAGGAAGCGGCAATTCCCCTATAATAGATGCAACGTATCATTTGCATCGTGTCATCTGGTACGAAATGAATTGGAGGGGTTAGACCATGAAGAAGATTCTCTCTCTGGTCCTGTCTGCGTGCATGATGCTGAGTGCGGCTGCGCTGGCAGAAGGCACGTTCACGCCTGCTGATTCCTACGATGTCGGTGAGCGCGTGTACAACGCGGGCACTGTCACGCTGGAAAAGAGCGAGGGGAGCGCGCAGACGGTTTCTACCGATCAGTATGTCGGCGAAGCTGGCAAGGACTACACCGATGAAAAGGTGTACACCTACAACAGCTATACTCCCGGCATTAACTCTTCTCTGAACTGGGACCCGCTCTCCTGGGAAACGAACGAAGACACTGATATTTTGAACAATGTCAGCTCTGGTTTCTACACCTTCGTTCTGAATTCCGAAAAGAATGGCTACTCCGTCATGCCCGAACTGGCTGCTGAAATGCCGGTGGACGTGACCGCTGAGTATGTCGGTCAGTACGGCGTGAAGGAAGGCGAGACCGCCAAGGCTTGGCGTATCGCGCTGAACAAGCTCGCCAAGTGGGAAGATGGCACCCCCATCACCGCTGATGACTATGTGTACTCTATGCAGCAGCTGCTCAACCCGAAGATGCTGAATCGCCGCGCTGACAGCTTCTATGCTGGCGAGTTCGTCATCTACAACGCGAAGAACTACCTCTACGCGGGCAAGACGACCTATGACCTGATTGCAGACACTGCCGAGAACCTCATTGCCGCCGGCACCGATGTGTACCTCGACATGAGCGCTTGGGGCATGGTCGGCGCGCTGGACGCGGAGGGCAATCCTGCGCCGCAGTATGTGAACATTGCGGACGACACGATGTACCGCGATGCCTCTGTTGAAGACGAAACCGCTGCTGAAGCGTGGGTTTCTGCAAAGTACCTGTTTGACAACTACTTCGCCGCGGGTCAGCAGTATGAGTCCATGCAGGCTCAGTACCTGTACACCGCCAGCGTGGCGAATGCCGCGACGTGGGACGAGGTTGGCTTCAAGAAGGTTGACGATTACACCGTTGACTTCATCCTGGCTAACCCCGTGAACGAAGCGAACTTCTATGTGCCCTACAACCTGTCTTCCTCCTACCTGGTCTACAAGCCCGTTTACGAAGCCTGCAAGACCTTCTACAAGGACGGCAAGGAAGTTGCCACCGAGGAAGAAGCGGACGAAGTGAAGACCAGCTACGGCCGTTCCGTGGAGAACACGGTTTCCTACGGCCCGTACAAGCTGTCCTCCTTCGAACTGGACAAGGAATACACCCTGACCCGCAATGACAACTGGTATGGCTATCATGACGGCAACCACGTCGGCCAGTATCAGACGGACATCTACAAGGTGACCTGCATTGCCGACCACGCGACTCAGGTGCTGGCGTTTGAAAAGGGCGAGATTGATGACATCGCTCTGCAGGCGGATGACCTGAAGAAGTACGGCAACAGCAAGTACATCAAGTACGGCCCGAACAACGGCTACACCACCAAGCTGACCATGAACACCGACTATGAGAAGCTGCTGTCTCACGGCACCAATAGTCAGGTTCTGGTAATCCCGGAATTCCGTCAGGCGATTTCTTACTCCTATGACCGTAAGGAATTTGCTTCCTCCTTCACCGCGGCTGGCACGGCTGGCTTTGGTCTGATCAACGAACTGTACAGACCCGAAGCGAAGAAACCCGGAAGACCGGAAGCTTCACCGGCGCGCTGTACCGTGACAGCGAACCCGCGAAGGCAGTCCTCTGCCGTCTGTTCGACCTGACCTGGGGCGAGGGCGGCGACTACGACACCCTCGACGAAGCGTACGAAGCCATGACCGGCTACGAGGTCGAAAAGGCGCGCGCGCTGATGGCGGTTGCGTATGACAAGGCTGTTGCTGCCGGCATCTATGATGGCACCAGCGACATCAAGATTGACCTGCGCGTGTACCAGAGCGACGCGATCTACGTCTCCATGTTCAACTACCTGAACGACGCGCTGAAGAACGCTTGCGTTGGCACGCCGTTTGAAGGCAAGGTCGAAATGACCATGACCGTAGACAACGACTACTACGAAACCATGCAGTCCGGCAACGCGGACATGATCTTCACCACTTGGGGCGGCGCGACGATGGCTCCCTTCGGCGTGTTCGGCAACTGCTACACCGACGATGCGTACGGCAACGGCAACCAGAACGAATACGGCTATGACACCACCACCATCGACATTGTTTACAATGTGGAAGGCGTTGGCGAAATCACCGACACCCTGCAGAACTGGGCGAACTGGTGCAACAGCCAGAACGTCCCGTCCATCGAGGAAAAGCTGGGCAAGTTCGCTGATTACACCTACGACACTCGTCTGCAGTTTGCGACCGCTGTCGAAGGCGCGTTCATGAACTGGTATCCCTGCTCTTCCATCTACTACCGCAACAGCGCGAGCATGAACTCCCAGAAGGTGAACACCGTTGTTGATACCTACGTTACGCTGATCGGCTTCGGCGGTATTCAGTACATGACGTACAACTACGATGACGCTGAGTGGGCGGACTACATCGCCAACAACACCCTGGAATACTAATTCAAGGCGCACATTTGCCGTGATTCTCTGAAACTCGGCACGGGCATGGGGGCCTTTTGACCCCCATGCCCGATGTGCGTGTTAAAAACCGGTTGATTTTCGGGCGTTTCTTAAGGGGACGCTATGATTCCAAAGAGAAAAGTACAGAATAGTGATTCCTTAAGAAATGCCCAATAGGGATTCAATCCAGTCAGGCAAGCCCAGTCCGCGGTGATGCGCACCTCCAGCCGCATCCTCCGCGACCCGTCACGGGTGGGGCGACGCACCCTGACGGTCGGAAGCAGAGGGCGGCGGGTTTTCCCATCCCTCCCTTCCACTCAATATGAAAAACGGAGGTAACGTGGAATGTCCAAAAATGGTATGACACGATACATCATCAAGCGTGTCCTGTACATGTTCCTGGTGCTGTTCATCATCATGACCATGTGCTTCATCCTGATTAAGCTGCTGCCGCTGCCCGCCGTCCGCGAAATGGGCCGCGACATCAACCTCGTGCTCGCCAAGCGCGAAAAGATGGGCTACAACAAGCCGATCATGGTGCAGTACTTCCTGTACCTGAAGAGCATCCTGACCGAATGGGACTGGGGCGTCGGCGAGCAGATGTATGAAGGCATGGGTGTTTGGGCTGTCATGATGCAGAAGCTGCCCTACACGGTGCTGGTCAACCTGTATTCTATCCTGCTTGCGATCCCGCTGGGTCTTGCTTTCGGCATCTATGCGGCGCTGAAGAAGAACAAGTGGCAGGATAACTTCATTTCCACCATGGTCATGGTCTTCATCTCGGTGCCAAGCTATGTGTACGCCTTCTTGGTGCAGTACTTCCTGTGCTTCAAGCTCGGCTGGTTCCCCTTGCAGGCGGCAAGTTTGTCACAGGCGGGCGGGTCACTGTTCAGCTGGACAATGTTCGTATCGTTGATTCCGGCAGTGCTGTCGCTGGGCTTCGGCGTTGTGGCAGGCTTGACGCGCTACACCCGTGCGGAGCTGAGCGAGGTGCTGACCGGTGACTACATGCTGCTGGCGCGCACGAAAGGTCTGACCAAGGCACAGGCAATTTCCCGTCACGCGCTGCGCAACGCAATGGTCGTCATCCTGCCGATGATTATTGGTGAATTCATCGGTATTCTGGGCGGCTCGATGATTATTGAAAACATCTTCGGCATTCCCGGCATCGGCAACCTGTACATCAACTCCATCAATGTCCGCGATTATAATTTCTTCATGGCGCTGAACGTGTTCTATACGGCAATCGGCCTGGTTTCGGGCATTGTCATTGACATCAGCTACGGGTTTATTGACCCGCGCATCAGAATGGGGTCGAAGAAATGATGGAAAAGAATCTGTATCCGGAAATCCCGAAGGAAAAGTTTGCGTTTATTCACAAGGATGAGCGCATCCATGACGAAAAGCTGCAGACCAAGTCCATCAGCTATCTGGGCGACGCGTGGCTGCGCTTCCGCAAGAACAAGTCCTCCGTTGTGGCGTTCTGCTTGATTGTGTTCCTGCTGCTGTTTGCCATCATCACGCCGTTTGTCTCGCCGTACACGGTGCAGTTCCGCGACGGCTACTACAAGTCGGTGCTGCCGAAGAACACGCTGTTTGAAAACGCGGGTTTCTGGGATGGCGCTCGCAAGGAAAAGGTCAGCGAAATCGGCTACCATTACTACAACGCCATCGGTCAGGAAACGGGCGTGCCGGTCGTGAAGAAGGAATATGACCACTATACCGATTCAAACGGCGTGACGTACTACAACCTGCGTGTGGACTCCTACGCGCTGGTTGGCTTCGCGTATGTCAACCTGAGCGAAACGGAATACAACAACCTGATGGCGTACCAGAACGAGAAGGACATTCAGGTCATCTACCCGCTGCAGAAGACCCACAATTCGCAGTACATGATGGGCAACGGCGGCGCGAACTTCTGGTACCAGCTCAAGGACGAGAGCGTGAACACCAACGGTGATCCGGCGCTGGATGAAAACGGCAGCCTGATTCCGAACTACCTCACGTCCGACAACCCGAACAAGGCGAACTACAACAGCAAGCGCATTGCCGGTGACGACGGCGCGGATGGGCAGTGGTACACCTACGCCCAGAAGAACCAGACGGGCTACCGCGTGCGTGTGCACTATCTGGAGTACTTCCGCTATGTCAACGGCTATGAACCCACGTTCATTTTCGGCACGAACAACTACGGGCAGGATATTTTCACCTGCCTGGCAGTCGGCGCGCGCCTGAGCTTCCTGCTGTCCATCGTCGTGGCGAGCATCAACTTCATCCTCGGCGTGCTGTACGGCTCCATCGAGGGCTACTACGGCGGCGCGGTTGACATGGTGATGGAGCGTATCTCCGACGTGCTGAACAGCGTGCCGTTCATGGTCGTCGCAACCCTGTTCCAGCTGCACTTGGCGGAAAAGGTGGGCGTGCTGCCATCCCTGCTGTTCGCTTTCGTCTTGACCGGCTGGGTCGGTACGGCGGCGCGTGTGCGTACGCAGTTCTACCGCTTCAAGGGTCAGGAATACGTCTTGGCGGCGCGCACGCTGGGCGCATCCGACGCACGCCTGATTTTCAAGCACATCTTCCCGAACAGCCTGGGCACCATCGTGACCGGCGCGGTCATGACCATCCCCGGCGTCATTTTCTCCGAATCCATGCTCAGCTACCTGCACATCATCAATCTGGAAACGTCGTCGCTGACCTCCATCGGCACGCTGCTTTCCGGCGGTCAGGCGTACTTGAGCACCTACCCCCACATCATCATGTTCCCGGCAATCTTCATCGCCATTTTGGAAATTGCTTTCAACCTGTTTGGTAATGGCCTGCGCGACGCGCTGAATCCTTCGTTGAGAGGAGCGGACGACTGATATGGCAAAGCTGGAAGTCCGAAACTTGACCATCTCCTTCCGCACAAACAACGGTGCGGTTCGCGCAGTGCGCGATATTTCCTTCAATCTGGAGGAAGGCGAAACGCTCGCCATCGCCGGTGAATCCGGTTCCGGCAAGTCCGTCACCACCCGTGCTATCATGGGCATTCTGGCGGGCAACGCCATGGTGGATGCGGGCGAAATCATCTACGACGGCAAGGATTTGCTGAAGATTCCGGAAGAAGAGTTCCACACCCTGCGCGGCCACAAGCTGGCCATGGTGTTCCAAGACCCGCTGAGTGCCCTGAACCCTATCATGCGCATCGGCAAGCAGCTGACGGAAGCCATGCTGCTGAACAACAAGGAACGCCGCCGCGATGGCAAGGAACGCTTCAACAGCCTGCTGGCGCAGCTCGAAAAGACGATGGTGGCGGATGCCGAGGCGCGCGGACAGGGCGCACAGGCGCGCGAAGCCATCCACGCCAAAACGAAGCAGTTCGACCACTTTGCTTCCGTCGGGCTGAAAATGGAATATACCTATAAGGAAGCGATGGAATCCATCGTTGAGTGCATGGACGGCATGGACGAAATCGACAATGCCATCCTGACGAGCAAGGACAAGGATGTCCGCGAAATCTGCGGCCGCATCCGCAAGTCCCTAAAGCATATCTTCGACCCGTACACCTTCGATGAGAATGACCCGGAAATCGCGAAGTGGCATACGGCGCTGGAAGGCTTCCAGAAGAACTACACGCGCCGCCGCGAAAGCGAAATGCGCGCGCTGATGGCGGACATGACCGCTAAGCTGGGCGCGATGGTGAATGCGCAGGAGCCGAACTTCTTCTGCATCGGCTATCTGGCGGCGAGCGGCAAAACGCCCGACCCGAAGAAGCAGTCCATCACCGAGCTGAACCAGATGGCGCGCGAAACGCTTGACCGCGAGTTCATGATTGACTTCTTGCAGGACATTGCTCACGCGCTCCAATACTCCAGCCAGCAGGCGGCGAAATCGCAGCAGGCGGCGGTGGATACGCTCCGCAGCGCCTTGAAGGTCTATCAGCAAAAGCCGCTGAACGAGGGCGAATGCAAGGAAGCGCTGCACAAATCGGCTGCGGCGGTTGAAGCAGCCATCGACAAGCTGCAGCTGGATAAGGACAATCAGGCGTACGTCTACCGTTCGGGTGCACAGTCCTACATCGACCGCTATGCCCGCTCCAAGACGCACAATCCGAAGGAAGAAAAGCGCTACGCCCGCGAGCAGAAGAAGTTTGAGGCGCAGAAGGCGAAGGGCAAGAATCCGCCGTCCGTTATCCCGAAGAACCTGATTGACGCGGATATGGCGCAGCATAACCTCTGCGAAATGACCCAGAGCCTGCTGAAGCACTTTGAGGAACTCATCGCGGCGAGCGAAACGAAGGACTTTGACGTGCTGGCGGTGGAAATGGTGGACTACATGAAGGCGCGCGCGCAGGATTACGCCTTCAAGCTCACCAAGGGCATGGCACGCCACCGCGCCATCGAATTGATGAAGGAAGTCGGCATTCCGGAGCCGCACAAGCGCTTCTATCAGTATCCCTTTGAGTTCTCCGGCGGTATGCGTCAGCGCATTGTTATCGCTATTGCGCTGTCCGCGAACCCGGATATCCTCATCTGCGATGAACCGACGACCGCACTGGACGTGACCATTCAGGCGCAGATTCTGGAACTGATTAACCGCCTGAAGAAGGAACGCCGCCTGTCGGTCATCTTCATTACGCACGACCTTGGCGTTGTGGCGAACATGGCGGACCGCATTGCCATCATGTACGCCGGCAAGATTGTCGAGTACGGCACGGCGGATGATGTGTTCTACGACCCGCGCCACCCGTATACATGGGCGCTGCTGTCCTCCATGCCGGACTTGGAGACGCGCGAGAAACTGGAAGCTATCCCCGGTACGCCGCCGGATATGATTCTGCCGCCGAAGGGCGATGCTTTCGCCGCGCGCAACAAGTACGCAATGGAAATCGACTTTGAGGAACAGCCGCCGATGTTCCATGTCAGCGAGACGCATATGGCGGCGACGTGGCTGCTGCATCCGAATGCGCCGAAGGTAAATCCGCCGGCGATTGTGGTGGAACGCATTGAACGCATGAAGAAGGAGCAGGCTGAACGAGAGGCAGCAGAAGCCTTGCAGAACGCGAAGAAAGGAGCCGCCGAAGCATGAAAATCGCAAAGGGAATCGCCTCGGTGCTGAAAACGATTGGGCTGGTGGTTATGGCCATCGCCATCGTAATGAGCATCTATGTTGTGGCGAATGACGGTGCGGGATGGTCTACGCTATCGGGGGCGCTGCGCTCTTATCAGCAGAACGCTTCCGTGGTTACACGCGCTTGGTTCGACAAGCAGTATTTCTCCGCCATGATTGATGCCGCGTCCACCAAGACGCTGGGCGGGAACGTGCGCCAGAATCGCGCGCTGACGTTCTATACGACGTGGGTGAATGAACTGGCAGCGGGGCAGGACGCGCTGTCCAAGCAGAAGCTGGATGCTTTCTGCGCTGATTTCGATCAGAATTTCGACGTGGATGCGTATCTGACGCTCTATGAGCAGCAGGAAAGCGGCAGCGACAGCCGCCTGCTGGCGGAATCGTTTGACTACCTGAACAAAGTCATGACGCCGGCGGCGCCCAAGGGCAAGCCGATTAAGATTGCCACCGCCAATACCGAACCGGATGTTGCAGCGTTCTACGAAACGTTTGCGCAGGAGCACGGCGAAGAAGCTGGCAGCTATCTGGAATTTGTGGAAACGCTGACGACGATGGTTCGTGCGTCGGTGGATGCGGGCAACAAGCCGGCTTCCATGAAGAAATATCTGAATGCACTGAGCTTTGAAGACTACGCCGCTGCACTGGCGGAGCAGCGCACGATGGAGCGCGTCGACACGGAGGATATCCGCGACGAGTTTGCCGCGCTGGTGGAGCAGAAGAAGCAGGGCGAAGCGATTGACTTGGAAGCGTTCGTGCAGAGCAAGTACGAGGCGCTTCAGGCACGCTATCCGAGCGAAAACCTCGGCACGCTGGATGTGTTCGCGACGACGCTGCTGGAGCGGATGCAGAGCGAAGATTTTGACGGCTCGCTCAGCAGCCTGCTGAAGGCGGTTCAGGTATCCGTGGCGGCGGCGCCGACTTACCAGACCGCGCTGAAGTCTCTGGCAGAAACGACCATCAAGAAGTCTGATGACAGCAACGCCATTTCGCTGGTGATTGCGCTGTGGTGGCTGGCGGCGCGCTGGGTGTGGCTGTGGCTGGTTGGCATCGTGCTGCTGGTGATTGCGCGTGTGATGAACGCCATCACGGACAAGGTGACGCTGGCGCGTCTGGAGCACGCGGGCATTGAGGAAGAAAGCGACGTCCTCCTGCGTGTCAATCACCTGAAGCAGTATTTCCGCAGCGGCGACTATATCAACAAGGCTGTCGACGACGTCAGCTTCTACATCAAGAAGGGCGAAGTCTTTGGTCTGGTGGGCGAGTCTGGCTGCGGCAAGACCACGACGGGCCGCACCATCATCAACCTGTACGACCCGACCGAGGGTGACGTGTACTTCCAGGGTCTGCGCATTTCGTCCACGCAGAACGGTCTGCCGGTGCTGATTCGCAGCCTGAAAAACGACTTCGAGGAAAAGCAGCGCCAGATGAAGGCCGCGCTGAAGGAAAAAACGGAGAAGAATCCGGCACAGGCGGCGGCGCTGAAGGCGGAATACGACCAGAAGATTAAGGAAATGCGCAAGGAACTGAAGGAGAAAATCCGTCAGGCCCGCACGAACGCATTGGAATCTTCTGTGGAAAAGAGCAAGTGCGTCGAGAAGTACCGCGAGAAGCGCAAGGCAGAGCTGACCGCGGCGTTTGAGGCAGACAGCAAGAAACTGTCCGGTCAGGCGCTGGAGGAACGGAAGGCGCGCTACGAGCAGGACATGAAGGTTGCCGCGAAGGACAACATCATGACCAAGATGCAGATGATTTTCCAAGACCCGATTGCCTCGATTAACCCGCGCATGACTGTGCGTGAGATTATCGCAGAAGGCCTGAAAATCCGCGGCATCAAGGACGAAAAGTACATCGACGAAAAGGTCTACGAGGTGCTGGATCTGGTTGGTTTGGTGCGCGAGCACGCCGACCGCTATCCGCATGAGTTCTCCGGCGGCCAGCGCCAGCGTATCGGCATTGCCCGCGCCATCGTGCTGGAGCCTGACCTCATCATCGCCGACGAACCCATTTCCGCGCTGGACGTGTCGATTCAGGCACAGGTTATCAACCTGCTGAACGACCTGCGCAACAAGATGGGCTTGACCATCATGTTTATTGCGCATAACCTGTCCGTCGTCAAGTACTTCTCCGACCGCATCGGTGTCATGTACTACGGCAAGCTGGTGGAGCTGGCGGATTCCGACGAGCTGTTCGAGCATCCGCTGCATCCGTACACCAAGTCGCTGCTGTCCGCGATTCCGTACCCGGATCCGCATCACGAGAAGCATCGTCAGCGCATTGAGTACAAGCCCCTGAAGGAGCATGACTACTCGGTGAACAAGCCGTCCCTGCGGGAAATCAAACCCGGACACTTCATCAACTGCAACGACGAAGAGTTTGAACGGTATAAGAAGGAGCTTGGGCTTTGAAAAAATCAAAGCGGGCGATGCCCTACTGGATTTGCATTGCCATCGGCGCGTTGATATTTGCTGGCGTTGCGTCGATGCGCAGCATCTGGACGCTGAGCGAGCGGGAGGAAATCCTGAGCGGTTTGTGCGACGCGCTTTTTGTGCCGGGCGCGCTGCTGACCTGTGTGGGTCTGCTGACGTTCACGGCGCGCGAAGGTGTGCTGGACATCATTTCCTACGGTTTCCGAAACCTGCTGGTGCTTTTCGCGCCCGGAAAGCATAAGCATCAGCACTACTACGACTACAAGATGGCGAAGGAAGCCAACCGCGGTAAGGGCACGCATGCGCCGCTGCTGGTTGGGCTGGCGTTCATCCTGCTGGCCGGCGTGTGCCTCATCTTCTATTACTACGGGATTTAATACGAACCGCCTTCGAGAAATCGGGGGCGGTTTTCTCTACCTCCGGTGTTGTTTTCGACGCATAATCATGGTATAATGCAGACAGCGTTTCTGACGCACTAAGATGAAGGGGGATTCTCTTCCATGAACAAGATTCTTTCGACGAAAAACGCACCCGCCGCGATTGGCCCGTATTCGCAGGGCGTTCAGGCGGGCAATACGGTGTATGTGTCCGGACAGCTGTATTTTGTGCCGGAAACGGGCGAGCTGCTGGAAGGCACGATTGGTGAGATGACTGAGCAGTGCATGAAGAACATTGCCGCAATTCTGGCGGAAGCGGACTGCACGTTGGCGGACATCGTGAAAACGACGATTTTCCTGAAGGATTTGAACGACTTTGCCGCGGTGAACGAAGCCTACGGGAAGTTCTTCCCGCAGAATCCGCCGGCGCGCGCGTGTGTGCAGGTGGCGAAGCTGCCGCGGGATGCGAAGGTGGAGATTGAGGCGATTGCCGTCAAGGGGTAAGTGCCTTTGGGGCAGCTGACTGCTGTGGAGTAGGGGATTTCACCGCTGCGGAGGCAAGAAGGAGAAACGACATGGACCTTAAGAATCAATTGGTAAAGCACAAAATGTTGGGAAGAGGAACAATTGTTGCGCAGGATGACAAGTACATCACGGTAGCATTTGCTTCAAAAACGAGCAACTTTGTGTATACCAATCCGGACACATTTGGGAAATTCTTGACATTGGTGGATGAAGATCTTCACAATGCCGTGGTTCATGAAGTCGAAGAGACACGTCTTGCAGATCAGCAACGTAATGCAGTAAAAATGGCAGCAGCTGTCCCTGAAATTGCAGAAAGCGAACCTGTACAGGAAAAATCTGAGCGGATTCCCGGTAAGCCTATGACGTTTTATGTTTTTCAAGGTGAAACTTTCGATATTGAGTATCGCGGTGGCTTTATTTGGGCACCGCAGCATAGCCAAAACGGAAGCAAAATTTTTCACTGGGAAAACATGGCGCATGTTAAAACAGGCGACATTGTGCTTCACGGATGCAACGGGCGCGTTGTAGCGGTGAGCAGTGCCGTTTCGGACTGCTATGACTGCGATAGGCCGGCAGAACGGGCTTTTGAGAACGCATGGAATAACCAGGGTCGCCGCGTAGACCTCAGATATACCCGTTTTGCAATGCCGATTAAAACGTCGGATTTCCTTAGCGATATTTTGCGATACTGCAAAGCGAAGTACAGTCCATTTGATAAGGCTGGTAATGGGAATATGGGCTACTTGTATGAACTGAATCGCGAACTCGCACGGATTTTTCTGTCTGCGGCGATTCGAGAGAATCCAGAGCTTTCGGACACAGACTATATTCGAGAGTTTATGGCAGAGAAAACGGTGTAAGCGGACAAGAATATCACAGGGGATTTGCTCTTTGAGTTGTTCCGCTACTTTCTACGGATAACCACGCGAAAACTGCATGAGAGTGTTACCAATCCAATCGCGCGAAAGGGTCAAGGGACGAAGTCCCTTGCAGGGTGCAGGGGCAGCG
>OKRZ01000799.1_pt1 | contig 24887 bp, 20 predicted proteins | sample 1601141 | NCBI WGS metagenome assembly OKRZ01 (sample SAMEA3541524, study PRJEB24748) | human gut metagenome | biome: human gut; feature: human-associated habitat; material: faeces | place: China | collected 2012
GAGATGGGGCAGGGATGGTTTGACGAGCTGTTGTATGTTCATCTTCGAATTGTTTTACGAATTTAAAATGTTCTACGAATGGGTGATTAGTACCTGTAATTTTACCTGTAAGTGCAAGAGAACCTGGTGCTGTTTCTTGACCGTGGAATTTGTAACCATGTTCAAGTTCAATTTCTTTTACACCATTGAATCCCCACATGAAATCTAGGTGCCAATAGGCACGGCGGAATTCACCGTCAGTAATAACAGGAAGTCCTGCAGCTTTTTGTTTTTGAATGAGGTCTGTAATGAGACGATCTTCTACAGCTGTTAGTTCTTCCTTAGTAATATTTCCTTTTGTAAAAGCTTCACGAGCTTCTTTTAATTCAGCTGGGCGTAGGAAAGAACCTACAATATCAAAATGGAATGGTGCTAATTGTTTGGACATATATAATCCTCCTTATATTAAACGGTATAACCGATAGATTCGATAGGTTTATTATAACTAAGGATGAGTATATATAAAAATATCAATATATTGATGTTGTATATAGCTTTTAGCTATATCTGTGCATTATTTTATGGATTTAGTTATATCAAAATATGATGTTAATTTATAGTATCTACTCTGTTGTACAGTACTGAATGCGTTGGAAAGGGTTAATTTATAGTGTTGAGTTTTATGGATATGCAAAAAAGCACTCCAAATAGGAGTGCTTTTACTTGCAGTTAAACTATTATGAAGAGTCATTTAAACTATCATCAAATATAATACGATATTATTCCTTTGTTTTAGGTAATTTAATGTGTTTACCATAGTTACCTACATATTGTTCTAACGCTTGGATATATTCTTGCCCTAAACGGCTACGATGCATTTTGTTATTTGTAATGTAACCGATATGCATTAAACCTTCCTCTGCAAGAGGCACAGAAATGATATTTTCACCGTTTACTTCCTCATCTATTACGCCACTAGATACGGTATATCCATCTAGACCAAGCAATAAACTGAAGAGGGAAGCCCGATCGCGTACCCTAATATGTTTTGGACGGACAACGGTACTAAAAATCTCTTCAGAGAAATAGAAGGAATTGTGATCGCCTTGTTCGAAAGAAATATAAGGATATTCCTCAAGTTCATCCATAGATACTACATCCTTATTTGCTAATGGATGATTTTTGCCAATAAAAATATGAGGATGAGCAGTAAATAATTCTGTAAAGGTTAATTCATTAGTGTGAATCAATTTTTCTAATACAGGGCGATTGAAATCATTATAATAGAGTAAACCGATTTCGCTCTTCATATGAGCTACGTCATCGATGATTTCATAGGTTTGTGTTTCACGTAAGGATACATCGTATTGATCGATGCCTGCACCTTTTAAAAGTTCTACAAAGGCGTTAACTGCAAAGGAGTAATGTTGTGTAGAAACAGAGAATTGTTTTTTACCACCGCTTTGGCTTTTATATTGCTCCTCTAAAAGTGCAGCTTGCTCTAGTACTTGGCGCGCATAGCCAAGGAAGCGCTCTCCCTCTTTAGAAACAGTAATACCTTTATTGGTGCGATCAAAAATGGTAATGCCCATTTCCTTTTCTAATTCTTTAATAGCCTTTGTAAGGCTAGGTTGAGATACAAACAATCTCTTGGCAGCTTCACTAATACTGCCTATATTTGCAATTGTTGTGACATACTTTAGTTGTTGTAAGGTCATAATGGCCTCCTTTTATATATTACACTATTTATACTACTCGATTATAAGTATTTAAGCAATGTTATATATGTGTTACAATGTACTAATAGAATAAAGGAGGACCTATGATCAAACAAGTCATCGTGGTAGAAGGAAAATCTGATATACAACGCATTGCTCAAGCTATAGAGGCTGACTGCATAGCAACTGAAGGCTTTACTCTTCGAAAAGGCGTTATTGATATGATACGCGTAGCCTATGAAAAAAGAGGTATTATCATATTAACAGATCCTGATACAGCAGGGGAAAGAATTCGTCGTGTATTAACAAAAAAATTCCCTAATGCTCAGCATGCTTTTGTTCCTCGTGATGAAGCTTTTGCGAATGATGATATTGGCATAGAACAAGCATCGCCTGAATCCATTAGAAAGGCACTATCTACTTTACATGTAGAATCTTTGGAATCATCCAACGAATTTTCTATGGTGGATCTAGTTCGTCATGGACTTTCAGGTATGCCAGATAGTGCTTCTCGCCGTGCGATTATTGGTGCTAAGTTAGGTATTGGTTATGGCAATGGCAAGCAGTTCTTATACCGCTTAAATCATTATGGTATAACTCGAGATGCTTTTGAAGAGGCTGTGAATAGTTAAAATAGGAGTTAAGATGTTAGAATCAGTAATTGCAAGCCCTGAGGTAGTGCATTATATATGTAAACGCTTCGATATTAAAATGAGCAAGAAATTAGGGCAGAACTTTCTTATTAAACGCGGCATTGTTGATGAAATAGTACATGCTGCAGAATTGACACCAGGTGAACCTGTACTAGAGGTAGGTCCTGGCATCGGTACATTGACACAGGGGTTAGCACAAAGTGGGGCAGATGTAACGGCCATTGAACTAGACCGACGTTTATTAGAGGTCCTAGACACTACTTTGGCCTCCTATGATAATGTACGTATTATTCATGGCGATGTGTTGAAGCTTGATGTACCATCCATCATGAATCATAAACCATTTAAGGTGGTTGCCAATTTACCGTACTATATTACAACACCTATTATTATGTCTCTATTAGAAAGTAAATTACCAATTGAGCGCCTCGTTGTAATGGTACAAAAGGAAGTTGCCTTGCGAATGGTAGCTAAGCCAGGTACAAAGGATTATGGTGCATTATCTGTAGCGGTACAATATTATACTGAACCGGATATTGTGCTTGATGTACCACCTAAATCTTTCTTGCCAGCTCCAGCGGTGACGAGTTCTGTCATTCGCTGCGTATTACGAGATAAACCACCTGTTGATGTGATTGATGAGAAACTATTCTTCCGAGTTGTGAAAGCTGGTTTTGCGCAACGACGTAAAACATTTTCCAATACGATGAAAACTACGGGATTATCAAAAGATCGAATCGAAGAGCTGTTAGCAAAAGCGAATATCGATGGTCAACGAAGAGGGGAAACATTTACCCTTCAAGAATTTGCCGATGTAGCCAATGCATGGGCTTCTTTAATTAAATAGTATAATGTAAAAAGAGCTTATTAGATTGATAATATCATTCTAATAAGCTCTTTTGTATTAATAAGCTCTTTTTATGCTAATAAGTATTTTGCATAAAAAAGGACCCGAATGGGTCCTTTTTGTTTAGTAAAGAATGCCAGCCATCGTTGTAATGAGGAAAGCATTTGCAAAGTCGATTAAGAATGCACCTACCAAGGAAACTACGAGCCATGCACGAGGGGATGGACCGTGTTTGCCCGCCAAGGATAACATGTTAACTAACGCATTTGGTGTAGCACCTAAACCGAAGCCGATGGCACCAGCGCCGAGCATAACAGCATCGTAGTTGCGACCAAAGATGAAGTAGATAAGGTATGCAAATACACAGATAAGTGCCATTTGCGCTACTAAAATAGTAATCAATGGTAATGCAAGATCGATTAATTGAACTAGTTTCAAGCTGTTAATAGCCATTGTTACGAATAAGGACAATGCTACGTTAGATACTGCATCGAGTGCTGCATCGTTGATTTTGTAAGCTTTAGTGAAGTCACCAAAGTTACGAATTACAGCAGCACAAATCATTGCGCCGATGTATGCAGGTAGTGGAGTAAGGATGGATAAACCAGCACTTACGATAGTACCGATACCTAAAGCGAGACCAATCCACATACAGATTGTTAAAAGGTCTTGAGCATCGAATTGTTTGCCACCGCTTTCAACGCGATCTTCGATCATGTCGATGCCTTCATCTTCCATTAACTCAGGATTTTCGTATGGTGTTTTAACTTTGTGCATTTTAATAATGCGTTCGCCTACAGGAGCACCTAGGATTGTACCAGCAACCATACCGAATGTTGCTGCTGCAACTGCAGCAGATGCTGTACCAGGGATACCAAGTAATTGTTCGTAGTATGGACCAAAGGCACCAGCCGTACCAAGACCACCGATCATAGATACGGAGCCAGCCATAATACCGATGATTGGTTCAATGCCTAAAGCTTTAGCAATCATAATACCTGCAGTATTTTGAACAACAATCCACACTGCACAAGCTAGGAAGAAGAAGATAATGAAAATGCCGCCTTTTTTGAGGACTTTCAAGGAAGCCATTAAACCAATAGTGGTAAAGAAAGCGAGCATTAAGAATGTTTGTAGGGAGCCTTCGAAGGTAATGTTCAAAATCTTGTAGTAAGAAAGAATAGCAGTTAAAAACGCAAAAGGCAAAGCCCCTACAGCTGGTGCAGGCATACACATACGTTGTAAGAACTTGGAATGTTTGTTAATCCAAGTACCTATGAATAACGTGATTACAGCAAGGCCTACAGTTTGGATCATGGACAGTTTTAAAGTCCATACATCGTTGACTAAAGCTAAGTCAATAAGTGGCATAAAATCACTCCTTTAAAATAAAAAATAAAACTATATTTTATGGTATCATGAATGGTCGAAAAAGACTATAGAATATATAAGGTATAATAATTATATATTATTTATTTTCAACACTCACAACAACATTAAAACCATTTAGTTATTATATATCTATATTGGATATATATCTTTTATAATACATTTATATTATATACAAAAATACGGAAAAGTAATAGTATAAATCACTTCTTTACATAATCATACTATATGTATTCGACTAAATTCTGTGATATTCCTGCCTATTATAAAAAAATAAACTGGAATATATTTCCAATTTTTATATATTGAGAAATATATTCCAGTTAATAACAGGAAAGCGTTTCTATAGTTCGTGATGAAGTTTTGGAGTGGTTAAGAATGTAACATCAGGATTACGTTCCTGAACCCAACCCATTTGCCACTCATTGGAAATGAGGACTACGGTGCGATCTCGATTATCCTTAACAATCATCGCATTATCTACACCTTTTAAAGAAGCGATATCTACTTCACCATCAATCCAACGAGCAACACTGTATGGTAATGTATTATTTAATAAATCAACACCATATTCATTTTTTAAACGGTATTCCAGAACCTCGAATTGAAGCATACCTACAGCGCCGACTACGAAGGAATCAAGAGCACCTGGTTGTTCAAAGATTTGAACAGCGCCTTCTTGGGCTAATTGTGTCATCCCTTTTTGGAACTGCTTACGCTTCATAGTATCTTTTGGCGATACGCGAGCAAAGAACTCTGGTGGGAATACAGGGAAGTCACCAAAGGTTACCTTGTGTTTTTGAGCACACAGTGTATCACCTACACCCATTGTACCAGCGTCAAAGACACCGATAATATCTCCTGGATATGCATCCTCTACGATGGTACGTTCTGTAGCCAAAAACTGTTGAGGCTGAGATAGACGAATCGTTTTATTAGATTGGCGATGCAATACGGACATGCCCTTTTCGAACTTACCAGAACAGATACGCATAAATACGATACGGTCATGGTGGTTAGGGTCCATATTCGCTTGGATTTTAAATACTAAGGCAGAGAAGTCTTCGCTTGTAGGTTGGACCATTTCTTCCACAGCTTGGCGTGGAGCAGGAGATGGAGCAAGTTCTAAGAATTTCTCTAAGAATGGTTTTACCCCAAAGTTAGTCATTGCAGAGCCGAAGAACATAGGAGTTAATTCACCAGCACGAACCTTGTCAAAATCGAATGGGTCGCCTGCAACATCTAATAATTCAATATCATCAAGTAATGCTTGGTATACATCATCACCTAATAATTCTTTCATACGAGGGTCAGTCAAAGCTCCTTTTTCAGAGGCTAACTTTTCTTGACCATGTGTTTCATCTTTTGCGAAAAGCTCGATAGTTTCATGTTCTCTATCGTATACGCCTTTGTATTCGCCGTTTATACCAATTGGCCAGTTCATAGGGCATGTACGAATGCCAAGAACATTTTCGATTTCTTCCATCAAATCAAATGGACTACGACCGAAATGGTCAATTTTATTTACAAATGTAAAGATAGGAATACCGCGTTCTTTAGATACAGCAAATAGTTTTTTTGTTTGTGCTTCTACGCCTTTTGCTACGTCAATCAACATGACAGCACTATCTGCAGCCATTAAGGTACGATATGTATCTTCAGAAAAGTCCTGGTGACCAGGGGTGTCTAGGATATTGACACGACAACCATCATAGTCAAATTGCAACACAGAACTTGTTACGGAGATACCACGTTGCTTTTCGATTTCCATCCAGTCAGATACGGCGTGTTTTGCTGTTTTACGAGATTTAACGGACCCCGCTAAGTGGATAGCACCACCATATAAAAGTAATTTTTCTGTTAATGTAGTTTTACCCGCATCCGGGTGAGATATGATAGCAAACGTACGACGACGTTGCACTTCTTCTAAAAATGTCATAGTTCACCTCTATTGTTTCGTTTGTAAAAGCCTTGTCTTATTATATAACTTTTACATCATTCATATCTTTAAAATTATACATGATTTTGGTAGTTATGACCACTAAATTGTAGTATAATGAGATTTCAAAGAGCGGCTTAGGGGAATAGCCGTTATTTTATGTTAAGGAGGGGACCATGCGGTTATTTATTGCGGAAAAGCCATCCATGGCTCGCGAAATTAGTAAATGCTTGCCGGAAAATAAGAATATCCAAAAACGGAATGGCTACTTTATCCAAGGTGATGATGTGGTGACATGGGTTGTAGGTCACGTATTACATCAAGCAGAACCTGGTGATTACGATGATAAATATGTTCGCTGGCGCCCTCAAGATTTACCTATTGTGCCTGATGAATGGAAATTATTGGTTACGGATAGTAGTCGTCAACAGTTTGAAACGGTGAAAGACCTTATCGGTAAAGCTGACACTATCGTTAACGCCGGTGACCCGGATAGGGAAGGACAATTATTAGTTGATGAGGTTTTATATTATGTAGGAAATACAAAACCTGTACAGCGTATTTTATTAAATGCATTGGACGAAAAATCTGTTCGTGCAGCTCTTAGTGATTTGCGAGATAATAAAGACTTTCACAATTTATATCAATCTGCATTGGCTAGAGCGCGTGCAGACTGGCTTATTGGAATGAACCTATCTCGCGCATATACCTTATCTGAACGATATAAAGGTAATAAGGTAACATTACCTATAGGTCGTGTTAAGACTCCAACGTTAGCATTAGTAGTTCGTAGAGAACGTGAATTAGCCGCATTTAAACCGGTTGATTATTTTACACTAAAGGTTTTATATAATCATCCAAATGGTGTGTTTTGGGCTACGTGGCAACCTACAGATGAACAAAAGGGGCTTGATCCAGATGGTCGTCTCATAAATAAGGCTATTGCAGATGAATTGGTTGAGCGCTTGCAAGCTGGTCCAGATGGTATCATTAAGGCGGTTACAAAATCTAAAAAGAAAGATGTACAACGCTTACCATTATCCTTGTCATCTTTACAGGTATTGGCTGGTAAAGCATTCTCCTATGATCCGCAAACTGTACTTGATACAGCACAGAAATTATATGAGAAAAAGTTGACTACGTATCCTCGTTCTGATTGTGAATATTTACCACCAAATCAGTATGGTGATCGCAATGCTATCCTCAATAATTTGCAGAATGCTGGAGATGAAAGGTTAGCACAATGGGCTACAGATGCCGATCGTTCTATTAAGAGCCGCGCATGGAATGAAAAGAAAATTACCGCCCATCACGCAATTATTCCTACTACGGTAGCGTGTAATATAAATAGTTTGTCTCGTGAGGAGCGCAATATTTACTTCCTCATTAGTCAGGCTTATATTGCTCAATTCTATGGTGAGCACGTGTATGAACAAACTAAAATTGTAGTGGAACAATGTAAGGAAGAGTTTGTTGCTAATGGTCGTGTAGTTATAGACGAAGGATGGAAGTTGCTTTATAAACGACAAAAGTCTAAATCGATGACAGATAATGATGAACCTGATTTAACTGATGAACGTGGCGCAGAATCTGACTCTAAAAAAGAGGCTATTGAAGAAACGGATCATCTGCCGGCTGTTAAGAAAAATGATTCCGTTCTTTATACAGATTCCTCTGTAGAGGCGAAACAAACAAAACCACCATCTCGTTTTACACCATCTACATTGTTGCAAGCGATGAAGGAAATTCATAAATTTGTAAAAAACGAAGATTTGAAAAAACAGTTAAAGGCTGTGTCTGGTATAGGCACAGAGGCGACTCGTGCTAATATTATTGACGAACTCATCAGTCGTGGTTTTATGAAAACTTCGGGGAAGAAGCAAGTTCTATCACCTACGGAAACAGGCTATCTTTTAGTAGATGCATTGCCTGATGAATTGTTGTATCCTGATGAAACGGCAGTTTGGGAAGAACGTTTGGCCCTCATGAGTGAAGGGGAGGATACATTGGATTCCTTCTTATCTGATCAAGTTAAGTTTTTACAGTTATTGATTGATAAGCTTGGCTTTGATAAACAGGTAAACTCTGGTCAAATGATGCCAAATGTAGTTCGCACGATAACGAATCAAAATCGTAAACGACCTATGGATAATGAAAATGTAGACTTATCTACTTTGCCTATATGTCCGAAATGTAATAAGGGACGTCTGCAACAGCGTAATGGTAAATATGGTGCTTTTTTAGGTTGTACCAATTATCCAACTTGTAAACATACACAACCAATCGATGGAGAGACTTCAACTGGTGAAAGCAATATCACTCTATCTGAAGAAGAAAAGAAATATAAATGCCCACGATGTAAAGAAGGTTATTTTGTTAAACAAGAGGCGAGAGGCCGAATTAACTGGGTTTGTAGTAATCGATCTCAATGTAAGACACAATGTTCTGATGTAAATGGCATGCCAAGTATTTATGCGAACAAATAAAAAAGACGCGTACAGATTAATCTGTACGCGTCTTTAGTTTTATCTGCGTTTACCGCGACGTCCAGTTTGAGATGTAGAGGTACGGCGTTGGCGTGTGTTAGCACCTTTGTGGCCACGAGCTTTATGAGCTTTAGCCTTTGTAGATTGATAGGAACTCGTAATCTTAGGCTTGCCAGAAGATTTTGCACGTTTTGGAGCAGCACTTGCATTACCTTTAGTTTTAATTTGTCCATCTTTAGTATATTTAGTAAGCGTTGCTTGGATGGCGCGCTCAATACGTCGTAGCCAAGATTCATCCTGTGGCGTAGCAAATGTAACAGCTACACCAGAATTACCAGCACGACCAGTACGACCAATACGATGGATATAGTAATCTACGTCGCGTGGTACGTCATAGTTATAAACATGTGTAATGCCTTCAATATCGATACCGCGAGCTGCAATATCTGTTGCTACTAAGATTTGTGTCTTAGCTTTTGCAAAATCGCGTAATATTTGAGTGCGGCGACCTTGTGTTAAATCGCCATGCATTTCAGCAATATTTAGGCCTGCAGCAGTTAACTCATAGGATAAGCGAACTGCACCTTCACGTTTATTACAGAAAACAATGGCCAAGAATGGATTGTCTTCTTCAATCATTTTGACGAGGCGTTCTGTTTTTTCTTCTGGATTCATCATGTATACACGTTGATCAATAGATTCTAATGTAACATGCTTACCTTCTGCTGTTACAGAGACTGGTTTTGACATATAAGCTTTTGCAAGGTTTCTAATCTTATCTGGGATTGTTGCAGAAAATAGTAAAAGTTGTCTGTTAGCATCTGTTTGGCTGATGAGATTTTCAATATCTGGTAAGAACCCCATGTGGAGCATTTGATCGGCTTCATCGAGTACGACACGACGAATACAATCTAGGTGAAGTGAACCACGCTTAGCATGATCTAATAGACGGCCAGGCGTACCTAAGATAACTTGAGGGCGACGTCCTAATTGTTGTAGCTGTGCTTCAATCGTTTTGCCACCGATAAGAGGGAGGATATCCACATTTAAAATGGTACCTATTTTTTTTGCTTCGTCAGAAATTTGTTTCACTAGTTCTCGCGTAGGTGCAATGATAAGTACTTGTTCTTGATGCACATCTGTGTGCACCCGTTGAAGAATAGGTAATAAGAAGGCTAATGTTTTGCCTGTGCCTGTTTGTGCTTTTGCTATGACATCATTCCCTTTGAAAACTACAGGAATGGCTTGTTCTTGAATTGGAGTGGGCTCCTTGATACCTTGTTTTTGAAGGGCTTGAATGAGTTCATCGCAAACACCTAGAGATTTAAAAGATTTCATGGATCGTCCTTTCTATAATACATATTATATTAATTATACCTTATGCAGATAGGAGGGGCAAATAAATTGAATTGTTATAGCTAGACCACAGTAGTAGTGGGGGTGCGATAGACTATTTTAAATACATAGGTGTGAAATTATATTGAAGATTACAACTAGTTGATAATAAATCGATAAATAACGATGTGATGAATGTTTATGAGAATGGAAAATATTAAAATATAAATATTTAAAGAAATTTCAAAGTTATAAATGAGAATGATTAAATTATCAGTAATGATAATCTTAGTAGTATTTCTTATTTTCTGCCTGCACTATAAATTATGAGTAGATAGATAAATGCTATACTTAGTGGGGTTTGTTTTGAATAATCATAAATAAACTTTCATAGTTAATATGAGAAAAAAATATATATATGAGATAGAAAATAACCATAAAAATGATAATAATTGTTGAAATTAATGCTCGATTTGGTATAATATCTTAAGATATTAATACGCATTATTATTTGGTGTGTTTAATATGAGGTTGTTAGGTACAATAATTAGGAGGTGTCGTATGGCTATCAAAAAGTTAAAAGACATGAAACCAGGTGAGTCTGGTCTTATTGTTGCACTACATGGCAGTGGCAATGTTAAGCATCGTCTAATTGACATGGGTCTCGTACATGGTACAAAAATCCATGTTATGAAGTTTGCCCCTTTGGGTGATCCAGTGGAGATCAAAGTAAAAAACTTTGAATTAGCACTTCGTACAAGCGAAGCTGGCATGATTGATGTAGAGGTTCAATAGGAGGTTCACATGGCAGAAAAAGGGCAAATTCGTATTGCCTTAGCAGGTAACCCTAACTGTGGTAAAACGACAATGTTTAACAATATCACAGGGGCGAAGCAACACGTTGGTAACTATGCCGGCGTTACAGTAGAAAAAAAAGAAGGTTATACTAATTTTAATGGTCAAGAGCTATTATTTATTGACTTGCCAGGTACATATAGCTTAACAGCTCGTTCCTTGGATGAGTTAGTAGCTCGTAATGTTATCGTAAACGATAATCCAGATGTAATCGTAAACGTTCTTGATGCATCTAACTTGGAACGTAACTTGTATTTAGCGGCACAATTGTTGGAACTTGAAAAGCCAATGGTTATTGCTCTAAACATGTCTGACGTTGCTGAAGATATGGGCATTAAATACGACCTTAAAAAAATGGCTGAATTAACAGGTGCTACCATTGTTAGTACAGTAGGCCGTACAAATATTGGTACAAAAGAGTTGTTAGAAGCAACAATTAGCGTAGCTGCTTCTCAAAAAGCACCTGGTGTAACAGTTGACTATGGCGATTTACTAGAAGGCAAAATTGCTGAGCTTGTAGAAGAGCTTAAGAAATCTGGTACTGTTACATATCCACTTCGTTGGATTGCTATCAAGCTATTGGAAAAAGATGCTGATGTTATTGGTAAGGTTATGCGTTTTGATAATACAGAAGCTGTTATTCAAAAAGCTGAAGCTATTCGTGAGGAAATTAAAAATCAAGTTGATCTTGATATCGTATTCCAAGAATATCGTCACCGTTTTGCTGTAGAAGTATATAATACATGCTTAACACAAGCGCCAACAACATTGGAAACACGTTCTGATCGTTATGACAAAATTTTAACGCACCGTATTTGGGGTTTACCAATTTTTATGTTGGTTATGTGGTTATTGTTTAACTTCGTAAATACAGTTGGTGCTGTTCCACAAGGTTGGATTGAAGATGGCTTCACAGCATTGCAAGCATGGGTTGTAACTGCTATTCCAGAAGGTCAATTACAATCACTTATCTCTGATGGTATCATCGCCGGCGTAGGTGCGGTTCTTTCTTTCGTACCATTAATTCTATTATTATTCTTGGGCATCTCTTTCTTAGAAGATACTGGCTATATGGCGCGTGCGGCATTCGTTATTGACCGTGTAATGCGTGCATGTGGCTTGCATGGTAAATCCTTTATTCCATTGTTATTAGGCTTTGGTTGTTCCGTGCCATCCGTAATGGGCGCTCGTATCCTTGATAACTATAAGGATCGAATGGTGACTATCTTGATTACACCATTTATGAGCTGTTCCGCTCGTTTACCTGTATATACATTGTTTGCAGCAGCATTTTTCCCACCTGAATGGTCTGGTACTGTAGTATTTGGTGTATATGCATTAGGTATTGTGTTTGGTATCATCTTTGCTAAAGTTTTCCGCAAATATTTATTCTCTGGTGAAGCTGAACCATTCGTAATGGAATTACCTCCATATCACTTGCCTACCTTAAAAGCAACTTTGATGCATATGTTTGAACGCGGTATTTTGTACCTCAAAAAAGCTGGTACATTTATCATGGCTGCATCTATCTTAGTATGGTTCATTACAGCGTATCCAATGGATGTTGAATACTCCAAAGATTATGATGCATTGCATGATCAAGTAGCTCAAACATATGAAATGAAAGATGCAGAAACTTTGTCTCATTTTGGTATTACTACAGATGAACAAAAAGACCAAGTTAATGAAATCGTTAATAATATGAAATCTACCGTAGCAGATGCTACTTCAGCAGCAGAAAGTAATCAAGAACCTGCTCCTGAAGTTGCAGTAGAAGAAGATTCTGAAGCACCTGAACTATTTAATGATATTAAAGATGAAAATAAAGACTTGTTCCCTGCAGCATGGGCAATGTACAAAAACAGTGCTAACTTAGATGCAGAAAATCAAAAAATTGATGAAGAACAAAAATCTGAAAAATTAGAACAATCCTATGCTGCTATGTTTGGTAAAGCAATTAACCCAGTTCTTGAACCATTGGGCTTCGATTGGAAAATCGGTGTATCTCTTGTGGCTGGTTTAGCAGCTAAAGAAGTCGTTGTATCTACATTGGGTACTATTTATGCAGTAGGTGGTGATACAGATCATCCTCAAGCATTGACTGATTATTTACAAAATGACCCACACTTCACACCATTAATTGCATTAACATTGATGCTATTCGTACTAATCTATCCTCCATGTATCGCAGCTTTAGCTGTTATTAAACGTGAAACTGGTTCTTGGAAATGGATGTTGTTCATGTTCTGCTATGAAAATGCATTTGCATGGATTGCATGTTTCATCTTCTATAATATAGGTCGCGCATTAGGTTTCTAATCTAGAGTCGCTAAATAGGAGAGTTTAGCCACTTTTATATTCTTTAAACAAAAATGAATTAGAAAAATGCGATTTTGTTATAAGTAATTTAAAAATAATACTTGATAATTATCAATATTCGTGGTTAAATGATAATGAGAAAAGGGAAATATCCTATAGATATTGCTTTTATCTTATTTATCACTAAGACACATATTGTAATTTAGTAGATATTGAGAAAGAGGCATAATAATGGATAATCTTGTTATAGGACTCATAGTTGTATTAGCATTAGCTTATATCGGTACTAAAATTTATAAGCAAGTGTCTGGAAAAGGTGGTTGCGGCTGTGGCGGTGGCTCCGATTCTGGCTCTAAAAAATCTTCTGGTTGCGGTGGTAGCTGCAGCTGTGATGGTTCCAATAAGGCATTAGGCATAAAACGTACCGCTAAGTAAGCTAATACGAATTCTGAATTTGAAAGAGGGGTTTCTATAATGGGCTCCTCTTTTCAAATATAGTAAGTAAGTTTTTTATATATTAATTAGTAGAAAGGAATATTATCATGTTCAACATCGATCCAAAAAATCTTAAAAACGCTAACTTATTCGCAGCAGGTCTTGCATTGGGTACTGTAGGTCTTAAAGTTTTAACTTCTAAAGACGCTAAAAAAGTATACGCTGGTATCGTGGCAGCTGGCCTTCGCGCTAAAGAAACTGTATTAGAAACAGCTGAAAAAGTACAAGCATCCGCATCTGACGTATTGGCAGAAGCTCAAGAAATCAACGAAGCACGCAACGAAGAAATCTTTGAAGAAAACAAATAATTAGAGGATTGCAGATATGTTACAATTTTCTGTTGTACGAAAACTCAGAAATCGCTTGCATGTTAAGATAACTGGTCATCGCTTTACAGAGGCTGAAGCGGCTTATGTAGAGGATACATTACTCCTTAATGATGCAATTGTAGATGTAACCTTCTACACTCGTAGCAGTCAAATCGCCATTAAACATACTGGCGATTCTGATGCTGTGCGTGATGCAGTTCTCGGTCTACGCGATTTAGATTTGTCTGAAGCACCTGCTTTGAACGAATACTCACCACGCTTGGTAAATAAAAAATATCGTGAAATGATGATCAACCGCACTGCACTTTACTTAGGTAAAAAAGCAGTGCTTCCTGCACCGATTGCTGCTGCATGGGCTTGGTTTGATGGTATTAAATTTATCGGTAAAGCCATTAAAACATTGTGGCAACGTAAGTTAACTGTCGAAGTACTTGATGGTGTAGCTATTGGTGCTGCATTACTTCAAAAAGATTATCCTACAGCTGGCGCTGTTATGTACCTATTAGGTATTGGCGATATCTTAGAAGAATGGACTCACCGTAAATCCGTATTGAATCTTGCTCAAAGCATGTCCTTGAACGTAGATAAAGTATGGGTTTTAGTTGATGACATTGAAGTGAGCAAGCCAGTTAACGAAGTTGTGGCAGGTGATAAAATCATTATTCGCCAAGGCGAAGTGATTCCATTGGATGGCGTCGTTATCGATGGTGTTGTTCTTGTTAATGAAAGCTCCATGACTGGTGAACCAGAAGCGGTTCGTCGCGATCAAGATAGTTCTGTATATGCAGGTACTGTTGTTGAAGACGGTAAAGCTATTGTAGAAGTACGTAGCACATCCAAAACATCTCGTTACGAAAAAATCGTTAACCTTATCGAAGAGTCTGAACAAATGAAATCCGGTATGGAACAACAAGCATACCGCATGGCTGATAAATTAGTTCCAATAAGCTTTATTGGTGCTGGTTTGACATACTTGTTGACTCGTAATGTGATGAAAGCATTGTCTTTCGTAATGGTTGACTTCTCTTGTGCTCTTAAATTATCCATTCCATTGGCAGTACTTTCCGCTATGCAAGAAGCATCTAAACGCGGTATCACTGTTAAAGGTGGTAAATTCTTAGAACAAATTGCACAAGCAGATATGATTGTATTCGATAAAACAGGTACTCTTACAAAAGCAGAACCTGAGTTTGAACAAATCATTCCATTTAATGGTCATGATGCAGATGAAATGTTAAAATTGGCTGCATGTATTGAGGAACATTTCCCTCATTCCATGGCAAAAGCAATTGTACGTGCTGCTAAGGATCATTCCTTGCCTCACAAGGAAATGCACTCCGACGTAGAATACGTTGTAGCTCATGGTATTGCATCTAAAGTAGGCCGCTACCGTGTACGCATTGGTAGTGCTCACTACATCTTTGATGATGAAAAAACAAAGATTCCTGCAGATGAACAAGAAAAGTTCAATAATTTACCAAATTCATCTTCCCATATTTATCTCGCTATTGGAGGTACACTAGCAGCGGTTATTTGTATTAAAGACCCTGTTCGTGAGGAAGCAAAACAAGTTATAGCTGATTTACATACATTGGGCATTAAAAAGGTTGTCATGATGACTGGCGACTCCAAACGTAATGCACAACGTGTAGCTGACGAACTCGGCATCGATGAATTGCATGCTGAAGTATTGCCAGAAGATAAAGCGGCTTATGTAAAACAAGCAAAAGCTGAAGGCTATACTGTTATGATGGTAGGGGATGGTATTAACGATTCCCCAGCAATTTCTGAAGCACATGTTGGTATCGCTATGAATGAAGGTGCACCAATCGCTCAAAAAATTGCAAATGTTACTATTTCTTCCGATCATCTACAAGCTCTTGTAGATTTACGCCGCATTTCTATGGCATTGATGAAACGCATCAAAGCAAATTACAATGGTATCGTTGGTTTCAATGGTGCTCTTGTAGGTGGTGGCGTACTCGGTATTATGCCGCCAAGCCAAACAGCATGGTTGCATAATCTATTCACATTGGGTATCGGCTTAGAAAGCATGACTCCATTGTTGAAGAAAGAAGAACAAAAGGAAACTGTTCCTACAATTGATGTAACAGCTGACTCTGTAGTGGCTTAATTAAAAACCTCCATATAAGGTATTTATTTACCTATATGGAGGTTTTTCTTTTTTGATGACATTTATCTATGATTATTGTAAAATACAAAGAGATTACATATCATAGGAGATCTTTATGAACACATTAATAGATATTTGTAAAAGATCCATCTACTTGAATATATTTATCGTAGTAATTCCTATTATTGCGTATATGATTCATAATGGATCGAGTGCGACAGTAGCACTTGCATGGTATTTGCTCTTATCGTTAATAATGCCTTGGGCATATTTATCGTTTAAAAGTAGTACCTTTGGAGATGGTAAATCGATTAGCCGTATTGCCTATTTTATAAGTTGGATTATAATTCACGGTATTAGCTATAAAGGTATTTTTCTCGGTATAGATTTATCTATGTTATGGAGCTGGCCAACAGTTGGTCGAGATGTAGCTTTCTTAGTAGCTATGTATATTGGTGTTACTATTAGCTTGATTTTGGCATACGGTCTTACTCGTTTAGTAGGAGGCCGTAATGAATAAGAATTTCTGGTTATTCACCGTTGTCTGTGCATTATTTGTAAGTGCTGTAACGACAGTTCTTTCTTTAAGTGGCGCGCTAGCTTTACCAATTTTAGTATTCCCCGTGTTGTCCCTCGTAATACCTCTTATGGTACGAAGACTTAAGAATGCTAAATTTAATGACGATCTACCATTGGGTATGGGCTATCATACGTATAGTTGGGCTTGGTGGACTGTATTTTCATTTCTGCATACGCCCTTTAGCTTTACTGCAGATAATGGAATTGTAACAGCGTTGCTTCTCTTCGTGGTGTATTTTATAGTTCAAGTACTTATTGAACTTTGTGGGTTGCTAACTACTAAGTTTTTCAATCGAAATCATCGATGGGGAATGGTAGATGAAGCACTCGATATAATTGGATATACTATTCCAATTCCATTCTTATATATTGGTTCACTTCTCTATATTGATCTACAAGATCCAATGGTTTATTTCATGTATGCGTCATCTATGAATGTGAATATACTCTTTGCAGAATTGGTGTCGTTACTTATATCCTTATTGGTATTTGTATTCTATTTATATCCAAGAGAAATAGCCTATAAAGGTATACGATTATTTCGTATTGTTTTAACTGCTGGTTTATGGCTCGCTATGAATGCCCATATTTTATATGGTGGTTATATTCCAGAGTTTGTTTTATCTTTAGTTCCTACCGTTTTTCCAACGTATCAAGGTAATCCGCTAGTGTTTGTTACCCCAACTTTGTTAGAAGCTGGTATGACAGGTGTAGCAGTGATTATAGGTGCATTGGTAGAGCGTGGTATTATTTCACGACGCCGTGAACGTATTTAATTTCTAGTTTCGACTTATATCCGTAAGGAATGAGAACGAAGGAGGATCTATGAACAACAATGAACGTCCAGTGGATGATAACTCAACTGTATCAATCCCAGGCAATGAAACGACTAGCCCCGTTGAACGCAAAAAGGTTAAAAAAGAGAAAAAGAGTGGTATTACTATTCGTGAGCTTACCATTATTGGTTTGTTGGCGGGGATTACAATCGCATTAGGTGTATCTGGATATGGGATTATTCCATTGGGGCCTCTTAATGTGACAACTCTACATGTACCGACACTTATTGGTGCTATTGTAGAAGGTCCTAAGGTAGGTGCCTTTGTAGGCTTTATCTTTGGTTGCTATAGCTTGTGGCAAAATATTACAGCACCTAATATTTTGTCCCCACTATTTATTAATCCAATTATTTCTGTATTACCACGTATACTTTTCCCTGTATTAGCATATTTAGTATACTTATTATTGTGGAAAGCACCTCAAGGTCCACGCATTCTTGTATCTGCATTTATGGGTACTGTATTCCATACAATTATGGTCATGGGACTTATCTTCTTGCTTTATGCAGATATGTTTGCTATTAAAATGAACCTAAGCCCAGATCAAGTATTAGGCTCTATTGTATTCTTATCTGTTACGCACGGTATTCCAGAAGCTGTTTTTGCAGCTGTTATCGTTACTCCAGTTGCATTGGCATTACGTAAGGTATTGCGTAAGGATACTCCTAAGAAAGAAAAAACTGATGCTGTTACAAGCACTGCAACGACAGTAGGAGCGGATGCAAATAAAACTACAGAAGTTAATAAAATAAAATCTGTAGACGAAAACATAACTAAATAGTATTTTACAGGCTTTTCATAAATATGATAAAATAAATATCATTCGATAAGTATTGAGGAGGATAACCATGGCTAAACGTATTCGTACTATCAACACTGAATCCTTACAAAAAACTGCTAAAACTGGCGGTTGTGGGGAATGTCAAACATCTTGCCAATCTGCTTGCAAAACAAGCTGCACAGTTGGTAACCAAGTTTGCAAACAAAAATAATAAAGAGGCTCGCTTAGCGGGCCTTTTTTATTTATGTGTATAATACATACTTTATATGGTATATCTTTATGACTCTTTTCATAACGTTTAGCATGGAAATGTGGTACAATTATCTAGAAAGTTCTATATAGTAGAACTTTTACCATACATAATAATTGGAGGTACCATGTTAGAATTAAAACCAATGATCCATAAGTTTCGGATGAAGGATAACTATTACTGCTTAGATGTTAATAGTGGTATTATTCACGTTATCGACGAACTCATTGATAGAGTTCTTGACATATATGATGGCACTAATCGCGATGCAGTACATTCTGCATTAGATGCTAAAGAAGATGCCGTAGAACTTGATGAGATTATGGATGAGTTAGATGAGCTCATTAAAGCAGAGCAATTGTTTGCTCCCATGAGTACAGAGTTTAAACTTGTAGTAGGTGAAAAACCTATTGTTAAGGCATTATGCTTAAATATTGCTCATGATTGTAATTTAGCATGTAAATACTGTTTTGCCAGCCAAGGTGATTATGGCGGTGTAAAACGTGAATTAATGAGTTTTGATGTGGCGAAGCGTGCAGTAGACTTCCTCATTAAAATGAGCGGCCCTCGTCAACATTGTGAAATAGACTTCTTTGGTGGAGAACCTTTATTGAACTGGGATGTTGTTAAACAAACAGTTGAATATATTGAATCCATTCAAGAAAAGCACAATAAGATTTTCAAGCTTACATTGACTACAAATGGCATGCTGTTAACACAAGATAAAATCGACTATGTAAACGAACATAAGATGAGCCTTGTATTATCTTTGGATGGTCGTGAATCTGTACATAATGCGATGCGTCCTGTAGCTGGTAGTGGTGCGGAATCTTACAAATATATTGCTAAAAACCTTATCAATGCTGTAAAACAACGCCATGGCCTTGAATACTACGTACGTGGTACGTATACACATAAAAACTTGGACTTTACAAAAGACGTTATGGCTATGTCTGATCTTGGCTTCGAACATTTATCCATGGAGCCTGTAGTAGGTGAAGAGGGGGACTATGTTCTTCGCGAAGAAGATTGGCCTGTATTGGAAAAAGAATATGAAAAATTAGCAGATATTTATTTACAACGTCAATTAGATGGTTGGGGCGAGAAGTTTAACTTCTTCCACTTCCGTATGGATTTGTACCGCGGTCCATGTATGGCTAAACGCCTTCGTGGTTGTGGTGCTGGTCACGAATATATGGCAATTGTTCCAAATGGCGATATTTACCCATGTCATCAATTCGTAGGTAAAGACGGATACGTGCTTGGCAATGTGTATGATGGATTACAAAATACAGAAATTCCTAAAGATTTCCGTAATACACATGTATTCTCTAAACCAACTTGTGCTGAATGTTGGGCGAAATTCTTCTGTTCCGGTGGCTGTCATGCTAATAATATTACATTAGGTGGCGACTTAGAAACACCTTATGAATTTGGCTGCCGCTTACAAAAGAAACGTATTGAATGCGCTATTATGATTCAAGCCGAGTTAGAACAAGCTGGCATTGATGGCAGTATTCCTGTAGCATTAGGTTAATAGCCATTAATTCTCCGTCTATAGTAGGAGTTTATATGAAACAAAATAGTAATCAAACTATAGAACGCTGGGGAATTCGTTATACCGGTATAGTTCAAGGGGTCGGATTCCGGCCCCTTGTTTCTATGTGGGCACATTCCCTAGGTTTAACAGGTTTTGTATATAATGATAGCCAAGGTGTTTACGTCGAGATACAAGGTTGTACTAGTGATTTGCAGTTGTTTTTAGATGCGATTCAAGATGACCAACCTCGATTGTGCCGCATTACAAGTCAACGGGTAGAACATCTTACTATACAAAACAATGAAGCTGAGTTCTCTGTGAAGCCCTCTCCATTAGGTGAAGAGGTTAGTACGTTTATTAGTGCTGATACAGCGCCATGTGATGACTGTCTTAAAGAACTAGAACGGGACAAGCGTAGGAAAGAATATCCTTTTATTAATTGCACAAATTGTGGCCCTCGGTATACGATTATTAAATCTCTACCTTATGATCGTGAGCGAACGACAATGGATGAGTTTCCTATGTGTGAAGCTTGTAAGGCTGAATATGAGGATATAGAGGGGCGCCGTTATCGTGCAGAACCTAATGCGTGTTCTCTTTGTGGGCCGCATTATACTCTATATAAACCTAATCGTACGGTTGTAGATACAGTAAATGTATGGAATACAACCCGTGAATTAATTAACGAAGGTAGTATTATCGCTATAAAGGGGATTGGCGGCTATCATTTAGTTTGTGATGCTCGAAATGATGTAGCGGTCCAACGCTTACGTAAGCGTAAAAACAGACCACATAAACCACTAGCAATTATGGTAGGGTCTCTAGATACGGCAATCGAGCTAGTCCATCTTAGTGATGTAGAACTAGATATTTTGACTGGAATGGAACGTCCTATCGTATTATTAGAAAGAAATCACCATAGTTTAGTCCATTTGAGTACCCATGTAGCACCAGATAATCATATGCTTGGCGTAATGTTACCATATACACCGATGCATGAGGTACTATTACCATCAGATGCGGCGTGGGTCATGACGAGCGGCAATCGTAGCGGTGATCCCGTTTTATATGATGATAATCAAGCATTTGAAGAGTTAGGGTCAGTGGCTGATTATTTTTTGGTCCACAATCGAAAAATTTATGCACCTCTCGATGATTCTGTTGTAACTGTTATTCATAAGAAGCCTCGATTTATTCGTCGTAGTCGTGGCTATGTACCAGAACCTATTCATTGTGAAATTTCAGGGCAAACTTCGATATTAGCCATGGGGAGTGATTTAAAAAATGCTTTTGCTATGAATAAAGGTTCTGAAGTTCTTGTAGGGCCACATATTGGTGATCTACAGAATGCATCCACTCATGCAACTTTGGAGTGGACTATTGACCGATATGAGAAATTATTTTCTATACAACCAGAGAAAATCATTGTAGATAGTCATCCTCAATTTTTCTCTTCTCACTTAGGGGAACGTATTGGTAAAGATTCACTAATTTCTGTTATACCTGTCCAACATCATCATGCTCATATTGCATCAGTTATGGCAGAACACAATCTTGAAGGCCCTGTACTAGGTGTTGCCATGGATGGTACAGGATATGGTCCAGATGGAAGCGTATGGGGCGGTGAATTCCTTCTTTGTAAAGGCAATGAATATCAACGATTAGCTCATATCCATGAAGCACCGTTACCAGGTGGAGAAAAAGCGGTTTCTGAGCCATGGCGTCAAGCCTTATGGTATATCCGAAATTATTATGGTAATGATATTCCACCTATTTACCAAGATTGGATGAACAGCCTACCTAAAGGTTGGGAAATATTAGATAAAGCATTACAATCTACAATGCCTATGATTCAAGCAACGAGCTGTGGACGTTTATTTGATGCAGTAGGTTCTCTTTTGGGACTAGGCATGATTCATACCTATGATGCGCAAATTGCTATTGCATTAGAATCTTTATGTGGTGATGAAAAAGGCACATTGCTTGATTATAACTATGACGGTCGAATTCTTGATTTTACTCCAACTGTTCAATCTATTATGGATGGTGTCGTTAAAGGTGAATCTAGAGCTCATCTTTCAGCATCATTCCATAAAACCGTTGCCATTGCATTATGTGAAACTTCAGCCGATTTAATGGAGCGATATAATATTAGTGATGCAGCCATATCAGGCGGGGTATTTCAAAATCGCAAATTAGTAGAGTTAATATATCGCGCTTGGCATGTAGGCAATTTATATATGAATGAGGCTGTTCCTTCCAATGATGGGGGCTTAGCACTCGGCCAATTATGGATTGGTAATCAGAAATAGTTATATACTCATGTAGCTAGTATCACTTAATAAATACTATAATTGTGATACAATGATATTAGATATATTTATATATAATGAGTTTACTTACATAAAAGTAAACTTATAGAATTTGTTATTAAAGTAATATATAAGGAGATAATATGTGCTTAGCTGTACCAGCACAGTTAATAGCTGTGAATGATGTTATTGGCACTGTAGAATTAACAGGTGCTACCCGTGACTGCAGCTTACTCCTCGTACCAGAAGCAAAGGTAGGGGACTGGTTGTTAGTCCATGCAGGTTTTGCTGTACAAATTGTTGATGAAGAAGAGGCACAAAAAACATTAGAGGCCTTTAAGGAGCTAGAAGAACTTGAAGAAGCTTACTTTGCAGGAAAAGCAGAACAGTGCTGATGCATTGTTAAAACGTATCAATGCTCTTCATAAGCCAGGGGAAACCGTGAGACTTATGGAGGTTTGTGGTACACATACTGTATCGATTTTCCGTGAAGGTCTTCGTCAGTTATTGCCAAGTGGCATTGAACTTGTTAGTGGACCAGGATGTCCTGTATGTGTAACGGATCAAACGTATATGGATAAGGCTTTGGCTTATGCTGAACGTGATGATGTTATTATTGCAACCTTTGGGGATATGTTAAAGGTGCCAGGTAGTTATAGTAGTCTTAGTGAAGCTCAAACAAAGGGCGCGCATATCCATGTAATTTATACGCCTTTAGAGGTGGTAGAACTTAGTAAAAAATACCCAGATAAGAAAATAGTATTTCTGGCTATAGGTTTTGAAACGACTATTGCCGTTATTTGTGCAACTGTAAAAGCAGTTCATGCAGCAGGGCTGAAGAATGTTTTCTTCCTTGTATCTCATAAATTAGTGCCTCCTGCATTACGAGCTTTATTAGATAAACAAGAGGGGCATATTGACGGATTTATTTTGCCAGGTCATGTAAGCGTTATTATTGGTGAAGAGCCATACCGATTCTTACCTGAAGAATATCACATACCGTCTTGTATTGCTGGCTTTGATGGACTTGAGATTTTATCTGCTATAGCAAATATTTTAGAGCAACGTAAAACCGGTAATTTTGTGGTGGGTAATACCTATCATTCTGTAGTTATGCAGAAGGGGAATCCGGTAGCGCAAGCGATGATCAAAGAAGTATATGATGTATGTGATGATGCGTGGCGTGGTATCGGTGTTATTCCAAACTCTGGCTTAAGATTAAAGGATGCATATGCAGCCTATGATGTGGAACGTGCATTACCTATCCAGCTTGAAAAGCCTTCTCTTGATCCAAAAGGGTGCCAATGTGGTCGTGTATTGCAAGGGCTTATTAAGCCAAGTGAATGTCCATTATTTGGTAAAAGCTGTACTGCTGACCACCCTGTTGGTGCTTGCATGGTATCTGTAGAAGGTAGTTGTGCAGCGTGGTATAAATACGGTTATTCCAGTGGTGGATCGACGTGGGAGGATTAATATGGAACGAGTTCGCTTAGTCCATGGGAATGGCGGTCGATTTAGTCATGAATTGACCGAGCGTTTTATTTTGAAATACTTTACAAATGATTTATTGGCTCCTTTACATGATGGTGCTCAATTTCCCGTTACAGCAGGACGTATGGCGTTTTCTACAGATTCCTATGTAGTACAACCAACGTTTTTCCCTGGCGGTAATATTGGTAAATTAGCTGTCTGTGGTACTGTGAATGATTTAGCCATGAATGGTGCTATTCCACAATATTTGAGTTGTGGACTTATCTTAGAAGAAGGATTGGCTTTTGATGAGCTAGATGAAATTCTTCATACTATGTCGGATATGGCTAAAGCTGCAAATGTACAAATTGTTACAGGAGACACTAAGGTTGTTAAAAAGGGCGAGGTAGATAAAATCTACATAAATACAGCGGGGATTGGCATGATTCCGGAGGGGATTGATATTGGTCCGCATCGTGTGAAAGCGGGAATGGATATTATTTTATCTGGTGCTATTGGCGTTCATTCTATTGCTGTTATGGGACAACGATTTGGATTAGATCTATCTGATTCTTTACGAACTGACTGCGCTCCTTTAAATAATATGGTTCATGCTGTACTTGATAAAGTAGGTCCTCAAG
>OKRZ01000807.1_pt1 | contig 24767 bp, 13 predicted proteins | sample 1601141 | NCBI WGS metagenome assembly OKRZ01 (sample SAMEA3541524, study PRJEB24748) | human gut metagenome | biome: human gut; feature: human-associated habitat; material: faeces | place: China | collected 2012
CAGGTCTTCCGGCAGGTTGGGTAGGCCGAAAAAGAAATCTGCAATGTGGCGTGCCTGTTGCAGGTATGCGGGGGTCTTGGTGAAGCGGTAGCACATGGTATATCCGTATAGTGCCCATGCCTGTCCGCGGCTCCAGAAGGAATCGTCGGCATAGCCTTGTGCGGTTTGTCTGGCGCGTACTTCGCCGGTTTCCGGATCGTAATCTACTACGTGGAAAGAAGAGTAGTCCGGGCGGAAATGATTCTTCATAGTTGTATTGGCATGATTTACGGCAACCTTCCAGTAGATGGAATCTCCGGTTTCCTGTGTAGCCCAGAATAGCATTTCCAGGTTCATCAGGTTGTCGATGATTACCGGAAACTTCCATTTATCGCGATTATGATCCCACGAACGGATGCTCTTTACTTTCTTATTGTAGCGGGTAATCAGGGTTTTGGCGCTTTGCAGCACCACATCTTTGTAAGAGCGTTCGCCTGTCAATTGGTAGGCTTTGCCGAAACTGTTGTTCATCATGAAACCGAGGTCGTGAGTGCCTTTGTGCCATTTGGCTTCTTCTATCAGCCAGGTATTGCTGATGGCCTGCTGCCGCCAGAAATCATCGTTTGTATAGGCGTATACCTGCCATAATGAACCGGGAAAGAAGCCTGAGCACCAATCGTGAGGATGTATCATCCGCAGCGAACCGTCTTTGTTGATGCTACGGGGAATTACACGATGCTTGCATTGATTGTCTGCCTCTTTTCGGGCCTTGGCAGCACACTGCATGGCAAATTGCAGTTGTCCGCAGGCAAAGGCATAGGCATTGTCCACATCATCGGCTTCCATCCATAACAGGTTGAAACGATCTTTCCAGTCGATGATGCGATGGGTTTTATAGAGCTTCAGATAATCTTTGCGTTCGGGGTTCAGCAGGAAAGTGCGGTACAGGTCTTTGCAGAATTCCTGTTGCTTGTATTTCCATTCACTGATCTGCTGGTATGGCCAGTCTTTGACGTCTTTTCCAACGTATGGTACCAGAAAGTCCATGGCTTTGTAGAAGCTTCGTCCGTCTTCGGAGGTTGCATTATCAATGGAAATCCCGATCTTCCGGGCCATCATGAAGATGTCAATGAAATGAGACAGATTGAATTGTGAGTAACCGAAAGCGAGAGTGCGGCGTAGTTCATGCGGTTGTTTGCCGTCCGGCTCTATCTGGGTGAAGAGGCGCTTCCGGGGAATGGCATTGATGACTTCCCGGGCTACTTTCATGTTTCCTGCGTACATGGCAAAGGCTATCACTTGTGCATCATGCGCCGTGCTATGGTTATTGGCCTGACGGGCTTCTTCCTGTCCCTGCGGACTATTCAGTATCCACGTCAGCAACTTGCCGAACCAGGTTTTCAGCTGCTTGGCATCCTTGGGCGTAAAGGCTTCCGACTTCTCTAACAACTGTACGGCATCCAGCATCTCTACGAATGAATAAGTGTCTATGACGCCGTAACAACGTCCCTTATTGTTGTTGTGTCCCGGTATCATCTGGGCATACTCCAGGTTTGGATTCATACGCGTATCTTTATTAAAGAACCATACGCGGATAAGTTCCGTTGCCTTTTGGGCATATTTCTCGTCGCCGCTAAAGTACCAGGCAAGGGCAAGAGTAGTTACACGCTGAGCTGTTTCTCCGAGGCGGTTGCGATCCAGCTTGTCCAGTTCGGGGTTCGACTTGCCGTCATGGCTGATGTAAGGCAGGCCGTCAGGTTTAGAGGGATCGGGCCAATAATAGCGTGCTTGACTCATGTAGTCGTGCTTGTCTCCGCTACCGGGTGTCTTCTCTTTCAGCATGACGGACAAGGGGCGCACATCCAGTAGCCTGTCGGCACCTGAAATCAGCTCCTGATAGGCGGCCGAAAAGTACGGTTGATGTAATGATTGTTTTACTCTCTCCAGATGTTTCCCATCCCAGATGGACTGTGCATGTATACTGACTACTGCGAGCAACAAACTGGTAATAACTAAGCAAATTTTAGCTCTCATGGTGTTTTTGTTTTGAAGTTAATAAAGTTTCCTGAGCTTTATACCGTTCAGAAAGCTTTTTCCATTCCGAACAGGGAAGCGTATTTCAATTTTATTCCGAAAGTTTGTAATATTGTATCTTTTCCGTAGAGCATGGAAATAACCGCTTTCGCGGCAAGGAGAAAAGTTCTCTTCAACGCTCTCACCATTGATAACTATATCGAAGATATTTTCACGGCTCTCTACACCGGATTCCCGGCCCAACTGGTAAACAGTTGCTGCATTTTCGCGGAAGATATCTGTAAAAAGAAATTCTACTTCGTAGACTCCGTTGGGAACATCGAAACAATACCCTTCAATTTCGTTGCGAAGAGTTTGAAACAATGGTCCGTCGTGGGTATTCTCAACCTGTGTCTGGCTATTTTTGCTTTCTCCGCCGATATATCCCCAACTGCTTTCAGTGTAGGGTTGATCGGGTAGCCACGTGAGCTGGCTTTCATCGGAAGTATAGAAACAGTTGCTGCCTACATTTACGGCAAGTTCCAAATTCCGTAAGTTTGTTTCATTCAGATTTGCAGGGATAGGGGTGAAGTTGATGTGGAGGGCATCTTCTATCATGGAGATGCTTTGATCTGACTTTTTGTTTTCAGCTTGGGCGGAGATAAAGTGCTCTTTCCGGCTGAATGGTACCTGAAATGTAACTGTATAATTCTCTGTTTTCTGTTTACCTAAGGATTTTCCGTCAATGAAGAGTTCCACTTCCGGAAGATTGGTATATACCTTGACGGGTAGCGGAGTCGGAGCCTTTCCATGTTGTACACCGCTACGGTGCGTCCAGTCACGGCTGGCAATGTGTAACACGGGAATGTCTTGACGCCAGGCGGCTTTATAGTAATAGTACACGTCTTTTGGACTGCGGTCTGAGTATACCAGTCCTTTATTGTTGATGCGCGGCATAGATTCATCACGCAATGCAGAAGAGAAATCGATAAAGTTCCAGTGAGTTCCGCCACAAATATACGGCGTTTCTTCCAATACCGGTAAGTAGTGTTCCAGGTATTTCTGCTGGTACTCGATACTGAAATCAAAAGCGTGCGGTTGCAGCGAATGTAGACGCTTGTCAGAACCGGCACCGTATTCGCTGACAATCATCGGATGGGAAGGGCACTTTTTGTGTTGCTCTGTCAGAAAACGTTCGAAGCCTGTGAGGTCTCCTCCATACCAGCCTTGGTAAAGATTCCAACCGACAATATCGGTGATGTTACCCAGTCCTACCTCATTGTAGCTGTTGCTGCCATGAAAAGCCATAGTGCTGACACGAGTGGAATCTTCTTCTTTCAGAACTTTCTCCAAACGATTGGCCAGTGACAGTGTCCGTTCCAGCACGGGTTTCAGTTCTTCTTCTTTTTTATAGCGGCGCTGGGTGACGAGTAATATCTCATTCATGTATCCCCAGGTGATGATGGAGGGGTGGTTATAGTGCTGGCGTATCATTTCTCGCAGATTGTTTTCGCAGTTTTCTGCATAGCCGGGAGTGTCGGGCACAATATCAATAATGGGTATTTCTTCCCAAGCCAGCATACCGAGTTTGTCGCACATTTCCAACAGAGCGTCATCTTGCGGATAATGGGAGATGCGGATGAAGTTGGCACCCATTTCTTTCATTAACTTCATGTCACGACGGTGCATTTCGTCTGTCAGGGCAACTCCGATGGGTTTTTGGTCCTGATGGCGGCAAATACCGCGTAATTTATAAGGTTTTCCGTTGAGGGAGAAGCCGGTCTTACCATCGAAGCTAAACCAGCGGAAGCCTGTATGGTGATTACTGTGGTCTAGGATGGCTTTTGTTTTTTTATCGCGCAGAATGCTTTCTACTCTGTAGAGATGAGGAGCCTCGGGTGCCCATAATCGGGGGGACAGAATAGGGGCGGTTTCGGTGCGGAAAGAGTATAATTCTCCACCTTTTATCTGGATAGACTGTTTCTGGGTCTGGGCAATACTTCCATCGGGATTGTAGATGATATGTTCCAGTTCAAGAGATGCTTTCTGTTTTGCATCGTTCTTTATCTCTCCGCGAATAAGTATTGTGCCTTTTTCTTCGGATACTTGCGGGGTACTGATAAATATTCCTTCTGAACCATAGTTCGTCAAATGGAAATGTTGTTTGGGTACAGCTGTAAGCCATACATCCCGGTAGATACCGCCGAAGAATGTAAAGTCGGCAGAGATGGGGGGAATATCCTGTCGGGCATTATCTACATGGATAGCGAGGGAATTAGGAGCGTCAAATGAACAGAATGGGGTGATATCGAATGTGCAGGCAGTATATCCACCGTTATGCTCACCTATTTTCCGTCCATTCATGTAGATGGCAGCGGCCTTACTGGCTGCATCCAGTTTCAGGAATACCTGTTTGGTTTGCCAATTTTGCGGCAATGTCAGTGTACGGCGATACCAGCCTGTTCCCTGGTAATACTTTTTTTCTGTATATGCATCCGTATTCCATGTGTGCGGGAGATGTATGCTGTTCCACGCACTGTCATCATAGGTTGCTGAAGCGGCAGCTTTGCATTCTCCCTGATAGAATTTCCAACTGTCGTTGATCGTTTTGCTCTCATGTTGTGCGTATACTTTGGGGAATAGGAACAGAATAGCAGGTATCAGGATCAGGTATGTCCCGATTCGATATTTTTTCTCTTTGCTCATGGTATATTTATTGTTGGTTTATTAGCTGAAAAAGAAAGGAGGCAGTTACCAGGCCGGTTATGCCAGTTTCTGCCTCCAAACCTTCATTCAATCTTTTTACTTATATCCTTCGAAAACTAATCAAAAAAGCTGTCTTTTTTACCATCCGTAATTTTGTGGAATACGTCCGTTGGCCAGTTCTATCACATTCTGATGGATGGGATAGAGGTAGAGTTTGTCTGTCCATTGTCGGTTTTCTACTTTCGTACGCGTGTAGTAAGAAGTTGGTTCGCCCGGAGTTTTGTCTTTTGAACCCTTCATGTTCATTCCGTAGAAACGCGTCTGGTCGCAACCTATTCTGTCCTTGTCACCGCAGATCATCCAACGACGGATGTCGAAATAGCGTTGTCCCTCACAATAGAGCTCTACATAGCGTTCGTGCTGTATGGCATCGAACTGCTTGTCGTAATTGCCGATTATGCCGGTCTTGATACCGTTATCGTTCATGGTCTGATAGCCTGGGATGCCTGCGCGTTCGCGTACCATGTCGATATACTTGATGATGTCCGGATTACTCGGATCTGTTTCATTGAGTGCTTCGGCATAGAACAGATAGAATTCGGCCAGACGATAGATGATGGAAACACGTTTCCAACTCTGAGTATCGCCGCTGGCATGATTTACGGTACGGTTCTTAAATTTCCCCAGCATATACCCGGTTTTCACGTTGTCACCGTTGGAAAGGTCGTTTCCGCCACCTGCAGAGAAATCTACGATGTAGTTGGGATTACCATTCATCCATTTCTTGAACCAGCTTCTTCCCTGATATACAACGCTTGCGTAGAAACGCGGTTCACGGTTGGCATACATGTTGGAGATATTCTGGTCTGTCTTCTTGTCTTTATAGTCGGGGTCGTAGCAATGGTTTTCTACAGCACTGAATCCGGTTTCGTCATAACCACTGTTTGGGTCATTGATGGCGAGGCCGTTGCCCATGAAGAACATGTCTACAGCATCCTGAGACGGGCCGATGGTACCATAGCATGAGTTCACGTCACGCGGGTTAGTGCGTTTCTCCATCTTGTACTGGTCGGAGTAGCTGTTGTTGGTACTGCACCACAGGATTTCTTCATTGTACACCTGGAAAAGGTTGTATACAGAACGGTCGGGTTGCTCTACTTCGTTTGCCATCACGCGATAGAGAGCGTGGTGTTGCGCTTCAGCATAGTCTATCAGATCCTTTACGCGGTCTCTGGCAGTTACCCATTTTTGCGGATCCTTACTCTGTGGGAAGATGTATTCACCTTTAGAGTTCTGCAACTTCTGCAGTCCCTGGTAATATTCGGAACCATCGCCACCATTGAATAACTTGGAGGCAGCATACATCCACAACTTGGCGCGTAGTGCTTTGGCCACTACGATAGTGGGGCGTACTACTTCATTGGTGTTGAAGTTGTATGTATTGTCCGCGTATGATGTGATGACTGATTCGGGCAATTTTGACTGTGCGGGGTCACATAGAGGAGCCAATATGCCATCAATGTGGTTCACCATTTCGTCTACAGTAGCGCGGTCGTAGTCCGTTATGTGCGGTTCGGCAGCGTCGTCTATCTCCGTCACGATGCAGGCAGGGCCATAAAGCTCGAACATGGAAAAGTAATAATAGGCTATCATGAATCGGCATTCGTCTTTCATGCGGGCTATTTCCTCGGCAGTCAGTTTGTTAGTACTGCTGGGGTCGCCTACACCTTGGTCGTGGGCGCGTTCAATGAAGATCATAGCTTGGCGTATGTCTTTGTAGAAAGTAGCCCAGCGATGATAACTTCCGCTGGCTGCCGTGAAACCTGCCATCATGACGTCGCGTGAACTAGCTTTTTCTGAAGCGATTTCACCGCAGAGGTTTGACCATGGATTTTTGAAGGCGTTAACTTCTGATCCGGTTTCTGAATATTCCATCAGATTGCGGTAGATGACCCCGTACCAGTTTCGGGTATAGGTTGCATTGTCCCAAACTTGATCGACTCCCAGACTGGCGTTGAACTCGCCTGATATGTCAAGATAGTCTGAACAAGATGCTGTGCTGAATGCAAGGACGGCAGAGCCGACGGTTGCGTATAGTAAATTTTTCAGTTTCATATCGTTTATTAATTAGATGTTTAGAATGTAACTTCTGCTCCAAAGGTCCAGGTGCTGGAGATGGGGTATTTGGCGCCTGAGTTTGCATCGCCCAGTTCCGGATCCCAATACTTCACGTGATCCCAAGTTTTTAGGTTAGTACCTTGCACGTAAAGGCGCAGGTTGGTGAGACGCAGTGACTTCAGTTGCTTCTTGTTGAACTGGTAACCGAATTCCACGTTCTTCAAGCGGATGAAGCTGGCATCGCGATACCACCAGGTACTCGCTTGCAGGTTGTGTGCAAAGGTGTTGTTACGCAAGCGAGGGTAGAGCACGTTGTCGTTGTAGGGGTCGGATGCTTTCCAGCGGTTCATAGCCTCCATACGCGCAGAAGAAGCGTCCTTGCCTTGGTTGAACGGCATGAAGTTGGATGCTTTGCTCATCAGGTTGATGGAACAGCCCGTCACGCCTTGGAAGAAGATACCGGCGAAGAATCCTTTCCATTCGGCATTCAGTGAAAGACCGTACACACTGCGCGGGGTCTTGTCCAGATGACCATTACGGTAGGTCTTGTCATCGTCGTTGATAAGTCCGTCCTCGTTTAAGTCGCGGTACTTGATATCACCGGGTGCCACAGCAGCTCCCGGGTCGGCTATGCCGGGTTTCAGTTGGTAGCTTTCGGCACCGCTCACAGGATCAATGGTGATGTTGAAATCATCGGGTGTATAAAGACCGTCGGCAATGTAGAGGTAAGGAGTCCACAATGACATACCTGTGAGATCCTGGTAGCTGTATCTATGTTTGATTTCATCTGTTTCTACAATCTTGTTCTTGGCATACGTATAGTTGGCACGGAATGTCAGATTCAGGCCACCCACATGCTGTTTGAAAGTCAGGTTCCCATCTACACCTTTGTTACTTACGATACCATAGTTCTGAGTTGGGTTGGATTGTAAACCGCTCATAGAAGGAACCGTATTACGGGTAATCAGGATGTCTTTACGACGGTTGGAGAAGTAGTCCATGGAGAGGTCCAACTGTCCGTTCAGCAAGCCGAGGTCGAAACCGATATTGGTTTTATCCTCAATCTCCCAACGCAGGTTGGCGTAGTAGGCACGGTTTTCGCTCAATCCGCCGAACCAGTTCTGTGCATTACCATTAGAGATGCCTGAGATACCCAGGTTAAGACCGCCGGCATCGGTATTCATGGCTTCCTGATAAGGGAAACGAGTTTCACCTAACTGATCGTTACCGGTCCGTCCGTAGGATGCACGTAACTTCAGTGTACTGATTACTTTCTGCACAGGTTCGAAGAACTTTTCATGGCTCACATACCAGGCTCCGCCCACAGCAGGGAAAATACCCCAACGGTGTCCCGGAGCGAAATTCTCACTACCTGTCATACCGAAGCTGCCTTCGATGGTGTAGCGGTTGTCGTAAGTATAAGAACCGCGTCCTACGACGCTTTGCTTACGGTAAGGAAGCAGGTTGAGTCCGCCAACGTTTTGTTTTTGAGTTTCCTTTTGGTTGTATAGCAGCAAGCCTGTAACATCGTGCTTGTCGCTGAAGTTACGCTTATAGTTGAGGGACGCCTCAATGTATATTTTCTTGTTACCACCGGATGAACCGCTTGAGGGGTTACTCAATGCCGAGCCTGACTCCAGTGACTTGAATATCAGGTTGCCATCGGCGTCACGTCCGGTAGCTGTAAAAGTAGCGGGTGACATAGTACGGTTGACATATTGGTTGGAGTTGGCATCGAAACTGACACTACCTCTTATGGAAAGTCCCTTTGTGATGAAATCCAAGTCTTGTTCTAGCAATACCTTGCTTTGGAATGTAGCGTCCCAGCTTTTACTGTATCCACTGAAGTAGAGGAAGTTATAGGGGTTTTGACGAAGACCTGAATTATCATAGTTAGGATGTTGTGCAGCTGAACCGTCAGAATAGATTTGCGGATAGAGGTGTACAGGTTGCAATGTCATACCACCGAAGATGTCACCGGCTGTTTTGGAGGGAGCCACACGGTTGATATACTGTCCTGACATATCTACGGACATACGGGTAGTCTTGCTCAATTCGAAGTCAATATTGGAACGAAGGTTATAACGGTCGAAACTGATGTTTGAATCGTAATCGGCGTTCTTCTTCTCCTTGTATACACCGTCTTGTGTGTAGTAGGCACCTGATACGAAGAAGCGTACGCGGTCACCACCACCGCGGAAGTTGATGGTATAGCGCTGGCTGCTGGTGTGGTCACGCAACATACTCATCCAGTCTGCATCCGGATAGAGGTCAGGGTCTATGCCGCTGCGATATTTTTCCAGATCAGCGTCGCTCACCGGTGCTGTATAGTTGGCGCGCGGGTTCCCGTTGCTGTTCCAGTCTGCTTCGTTGTATAGGCTCAAATAGTCGTAAGAGTTCATGAGGTTGGGCAGGCGGAGCGGTGTCGAGTAGCCGTATTCTGCCGACATGCTGACAACTGTTTTTTGTGATTTACCACGTTTGGAAGTAATCAATACCACACCGTTGGCACCTTCAGCACCATACACGGCCGTTGCGGCGGCATCCTTCAGGATAGAGAATGTTTCGATTTCGTCTACGTCGATATCGTTCATCTTACGGGGTACGCCGTCCACCAGTACCAATGGGTCTGTTCCACCGGCATATGAGCTGATACCACGGATGAAGAATTGTGCGTCATCCCAACCCGGTTCGCCCGAACGCTGTACGGCAATCAAACCAGACAGCTTACCGGCGATGTTGTTGGTAAGGTTGGCACTCTTTACACTCAATTGAGCTGGTCCTACGGTGGACATGGAGCTTACTACGCTCTCTTTTTTCTGTTTACCATATCCCACAACTACTACTTCTTCCGTAGCGATGGCATCCATCTCCATTCGGAGGTTGAAAGTGGTTTCGTCAGCTTTCACTCTGTGTTCTACACTGACGAATCCGATGTAGCTGAATTCCAGTACTTCGCCGGGAGCTGCTTCGATGGAGTATCGTCCTTCGACGTCACTGATAACGCCGCGATTAGTGGTACCTTGCACTCTGATGGTGGCACCGATGATAGGGTCACCATTGGAATCGGTGAGCAAACCGCTGATGCGTTGTTTTTGTTGCTGTACAGCCGCAATGCTGTTAGCCTCGTCAGCAGCGTTGGCACGTAGGATGGCAGGCTGGGCTACCAAACCAAGGGCAAACATGGCTGCTATGTAATATCTTTTTTTCATATATCTATACTTAATTGTTTATCTATACTTTAAGAAAGTCTGTCATTCGCCCATTTCGTATGAGGGGAGTTCATCCAAAGCTTTCACCCAAAGCTCGTTCGGGCTGGTGCTGGTTTCTACGGTCATCACCATATATTTGCCGGATGGCCAGGTGGCATTGGCGTTGAAGTTGCCGTCACTGGCATATTTGATATAATCGCCGCCTTCTTTTGCGGTATAGGCTCCGGGACCTTTCCATTCCAGTCCCCATCCCTTCTGTCCGAAGAACTTGAAGTTGACTCCGTTAACATTCTGTCCTACAAGCATGATTAGTTCATATTTGGTCTCGGTGAGCGGAACCAGGTTGAATGCTTTGTCCGTATTCCAGTTTATGTTGTTTTGGGCATATGACGGGAATCCTATCTTATCATTACCAATCACCCACATAGCGGTAGCATTCTGTGTACTTGATGAAGAAGCTTTCTCCAACTGTTCCATCATAATTGCATTCATGCCTTTGTTCAGAGTGAGTTTATACTTGCCGTCTCTTCCGCGGAAATGGAGCAGAGTTTCGTCTTCCTTCACGAGGTCAAACCAAGTGGGGTTCTTCCAATAATCAGCATATTCTTCTTTGACACCGCTGATTTTGATGATATCATCCTTCTTAAATTCGGTTTCGATGTAGAAAACATTGCCCGACCCATCGAATTCCAGGAACTTATTCTGCGTGTCGAAACGTACACCGAATTTTGGGAATGGGCTACCTTCGAAAGTCAGGGTATTGAATGTGATTTCATACTTGCCGTCTTCACCGTAACCTGTGTTTTCAAAACCAATATTCTTGGTGGCATTGAGGACAATTTTTCCATTGTCCATACCAAATTTCAGTTCATTGCCCTGCAAATAAGGATTACCTGTTCCATCGGAATAAGCTGGTGCTACGATAGATGCTTCCATGTCGAGTGGGAAAGCCTCACGTGCTTTGTATTCATATTCTTTACCTGGAACGGGAGTCATGGTATATTCCTTGCCATTGGCAGCCACAAGTTTCAATGTTTGATATTTTGGACGCTCTATAGCAACGGTCATTTCCTTACTGTCATTGCTGAAACGTTCATTTTGGATGCGCAGTATAACCTTTGCTTCTCCGTCAGGCGTGTTTTTCTGGTAGGGAGCCAGCACTTTTCCACTGTATTTTCCGTCGGCTTTCAGACTGTAGAAGGCTTCGGATACCATTTCTTCTCCATAATAGAGCTGAACTTTGGCCTGGTTGATTTTCACGCCTCCGCTCTTCACCTCAAAGTCGAAGGTGATACTATCGCCCATGTAGGCTTTTTCAGTGCCTGCAAAGGATACGATAGTCGAGCTGCCATGATCATCGAACTGGTCAATCTCATCTTTGCATGATGTCATACCTATAAGGCTGAGTGCCATCATGCCGAGCAAAAATCGATTTCTCATAATTTATAAATTTAAAATTAAAAAAGTGATTTATTATGTTTGAATCTCTGTTATTTCCACTTGAAAGAGTTTACTGAGCGCGGCTGCAGAGTGCAACTTGCCGAGTGCTTCTTACCGGCGTCATCGGGGGCGGTAAGTACAATGTTCTTGTCTGAACTGCTTTTGTTGATGATGACGAAGGCATAACTTCCGTCTGTATTCTTGAAAGCACTGTAGGCTATGTCATTGTCTGTGTAGCCGCTTGTACCAATTCGTATGGCACCGGGTCTTACCACTGCCGACAGGTGGCAGATCATATAGTAGTGCGAGTTCATGTAGATAGTTTTAAGATCACTCATGTTTAGGTCTACAGCCCCGAAGCAGGTTTGACATCCGCCGGGGCGGTTAGGTTGTCCACCATTGTTACTGGGTATGCTTCCGTTGAAGTCTGTTTCAAGCATCAGGTTCCAGATGGTCACTGCACTGCAATAGTTATTGATGGTGCCTATACCGATACTTTCCATATTAGAAAGGAGAGTTTTGGTCAAGTCGTGTCCGTTATTCCAGGTGCCGATAGACGATTCTGTGAAAATCAGGTCCTTCTCAGGAGCTCGTTGGTAGACGTTGAGCAGTTCGCTGCGATTACCTCCATAGTCATGGTAGGCTGCTCCTGCTATATACTTAGCGGCTTCGGAATCGTTGTATATCTGGTAGGGATAACCGTTTTGGTCGCTTTTGTTATCATAATTGTAGTTGTGGTCGTAAGCGTATATTTTGGTGGAAAGTCCAGCAGCCTCAAAAGCAGGACCCAGTACTTTCACAAAATCACGTTGTTCTTTCCATTCCATCACCAGTGAGGCTGAGTTCTTGTTGTTGAGTGGTTCGTTCTGTATGGTGATGGCATTGATGGGAATACCAGTTGCCTGAAATGCCTGTATCCACTTCACAAAATAGGTGGCATAGTCAGCATAGTATTCGGGTTTTAGTTGTCCTGCGGTGTATTCCCGATTTTGGTAGACAGGGTATTTCCGGTAGTCTTTCATCCATAAGGGACAAGTCCAGGGTGAACCCAGTATGCGGATGTCCGGGTTGATAGCAATAATCTCCTTTAAGATAGGTATTACGTAATCTGTTTCTTCTGAAGTCAGAGCAAAGTTTTCTATACCCGGTGTGTCACAACAGGTGTATTCTTTCAAGGAGAAGTCGGAACAGCCAATGGCAATGCGTACATAGCTACATCCATAACCTTCAGTTAGCGAATAGGTTCTTTTGAGGAATGCTGTCCGATCTTCCTGTTTCATTAGTTTTAGGCAGAAAGCTGATGATCCTGTAAGTGCCGCTCCGAATCCCTGCATAGTTTGGTATATCTGCTGTGGATTCAGTAGGATGTTTTTAGGCGACATGCTGGCTTGGGGCTCAAATTCCACGGTGGATTCTCTTAAATCATAGGTACGGGTGTCAGTGGTAGTAAGCATGTAGGCTTGTAGACCACTAGGGGAGGGCGGAGTTTCACCGCCGGGCGTTTCGGGGAGGTCTGTTTCATTGTGGTCCGATCCGCATGCACTACCGTTGACCAGTAGGCCGAAAAGAAACACATAAGTGAATAGTCTTTTGTTTTTCATGTTAGTACGACTTATATAGGTTTAACAAAATGGTTTTATCCGCTGCAAATATATGCGTATGATGAGGGTGTTTCCTAAAAATACACTACTTCAAAACTTTCTCATTCATTGATTTTAACTACATCAGAACTTTCTCTTGGATTAATTATTTTGTTGATAATTAAATGTTTATTATAATAATATGTCTACATCTAAAAAATAATTCTTTTATTTGTAGGTAAAATACCCTATCTTTGTTTTCAAAGAATAAAACGTTAACTGCTATGAAACGAAAAGATCTCCTGTTTTATATTCTTCTTCTTTTGATATCTATTCCTGTAAGTGCCGGATGGCAACGTCCGGTGACAAATTATACCCGACATACTTATAAAGCCGGCAATCAGAATTGGAGTATTCAGCAGCATGATAACGGTTGGATATATGTAGCTAACAACAAAGGCTTATTGGAATTTGACGGTGTGGAGTGGAATACATATCCGATTCATAATGCCAAAACACGTGCTGTGAAAGTAGGACATGACGGGCGAATTTATATCGGTGGAATGGAGCAATTTGGCTATTTTACTCCAAATCGTCTTGGTGGGTTGGAGTATACTTGCCTTTCTGACAGTTTATCTCCCAATGTGAATGTCGGAGTCATCTGGAATATCTTATTGGACGGAGAACGGGTGTATTTTCAATCGGACCGTCGTTTCTTTTATTGGGAAGAGGGCATTGTGAAGAAAATAGATTATTCTTCAGAGATTTACACTTCGTTTATCTTGCGTAACAAACTGTATATTACTTCTGCCGAAGGATTGCTAATGTTGAATGGAGCAGAGTTTATACCCGTTCTTGGTCCTTTGGGGATAGGAGCGACTGTCAAAGTCGGTGGATTGTTACCTCATCAGGACAGTTTGTTGATGGTAACCCGGGATAACGGATTATTTATTTACGATGGCACTGTTTTTAAGAAATATAATACTGTAGCCGAGGACTTTTGCCGTAAAAATAGAGTTTTCTGTGCTGCATTGCAAGATTCGTTGTTGGCGTTGGGCACTATCCAGGGTGGAGTTTGTCTTTTAAATCTGAAGACGAATGAGATGGAAATCATATCTACGGAAAATGGCTTGCAGAACAAAACTGTGTTGAGTATGCTGTTTGATAAGACTGGCAACCTATGGCTCGGGTTGGATAATGGGATTGACTGCATTCATTTGAAAGCAAGGCTTGCTTCACTTTATGGAGGTAAACCTGTGATTGGTTCGGGATATGCATCTTGTAGTTATCAGGGTAAGTACTATTTCGCAACGAATCAGGGGTTGTATCGCTCTACTCTCCCAGGGCAGTTAAACCAGAGAAATCCCATAGACTTCGTACCGGGTACAGGAGGTCAGATGTGGTCACTTCACCAATATGACGATAAGTTGTTCTGTTGTTCGGATAATGGTATCTTTATTATGGATGGAGATCATATGGAACATCTCAACAATCCCAAAGGAGTATGGGGAATTGTATCGGTGGATGACCGTAAGGATGTGTTGATTGCAGGCACTTATAGTGGACTGTATTTGCTCATGAAGAGAGGGATGAGTTGGAGGGTAGAAAGCTATATAGAGGGGTTTACCCGTTCGTGCAAAGATATGTTGATGGAAGATTCGACTCATATATTGTGGGTTGGAAATAAAGAAAATGGGGTTTGCCGTTTGACTTTGGCAGATGATTTACGAAAGGTGGAAAAGATGAAAGACTATAATAGCATCATCTTTCCACGTGGATATGATGCTTGTTTGTTGCGGGTGAAAGATGAAGTTACTATAGCTTCACATTATGGTCTGTGGCAGTATAATCGGAGCCGTGATACGCTGGAAGCATGTATTTGGCTGGAACAATTATTAGAAGGAAAGGCAGCATATACCTATATGAAGATAGATTCATTGCAAAATATCTGGTATGTAGCAGATGGCGCATTGAAAGTATTGCATTATGATGCCAATAAGCAGGAGTATCGCCGGGTAACTAATGAACAGTTCTTGAAAGGAGCATTGATAGAAAACTTTGAAGATGTAAATCTTTATAAGGCCAACAAGGTAGTGGCAGGAACAGAGGAAGGTTTTTCACTGATCACACTGGATAGCCTGCCGGTGCAACAAATGCCGTTGACATTGCAAATCAGGAAAGTCTACTTGACGGGATTGCGTGATTCGCTTATTTATGGCCGCAGTTATTTGTATGATACAGCACCGATAGTGATTCCTTATTCTCAGAATTCAATGCGAATAGAATATAGTGTAAACAACTTCAATAAGGCACACACAGTGTTATATTCTTATCAGTTAAGTACGGGTGGTGAGAAAGGAATCTGGAGTGAATACAGTGAGAATAATATGAAAGAGTTTACAGGACTGCATGAAGGAAAGTATGTATTCAGTGTGAAATTGCTTACCGACGGCAGCCAGGAACCGGTGGAAACTTCGTTTGTCTTTGAGATATTGCCGCCGTGGTATCGTACATGGTGGAGTTATCTGGTTTATTCGGTAGTGGTAGTATTGCTGTTTTATTATGTGTATTATCGTATCTCAGTAGGGCGTAAGCGCTTGTTAATGCAAAAAGAACTGGAACTCTATCGACAAGAACAAAAATTTCAAAAAGAAAGTGATCTGAAAGATCAGAAGATAGATTCACTGCAAGAAGAAAACCTACAGTCGGAATTGCGTCATAAATCGGAGGAACTGATTCGTACTACTTTGAACATCGTACGTAAGAATGAAATTCTATTGGATATAAAAAAGGAAGTGCTGGGCATTTCCCATTCCATCAGCGAAGAGAATCTGGTTTCTCTTCGTCGGAAAACACTTCGTCTGTTGGGACAGATTGATACGAACATTGAGCATGATGACGATTTACAGGCATTCCAAAGTACCTTTGATTCGGTACATCATGATTTCTTCAAAAAATTGGAAGAAGCATATCCGGAACTGAACAACAAGGAAAAGTTACTTTGTGCTTATATCAAAATGAATTTGCTTTCTAAAGAGATTGCTCCATTGTTGAATATTTCTTTGCGCGGGGTAGAAATAAGTCGTTATCGCTTGCGTAAGAAGCTGGGACTGGAAGAAGGAGCGAATCTTGCGGAATTTTTGCAGAAGTTCTCAAAATGACTTCTGCAACACAAGTAAGCTCTCAGGTCCCATGTTGAAAAGAAGATCGACGATACTCAGATTCGGCAGGAAGCCGAGACGTTCCTGGAAAACCTGATAATAAGGCCGGACTATGAAGTCCGGATCTTCTTCTTTGTAATTCTTTTTGGGATGGATACGCTCGCGGAAATCATCTTCATTGGGTGCAAAACTGCTCTGGAATGAAGTAGTACGTTCCATGTCCGGCTGTATATCTATCAGTGAACAGACCAGATGACACAGTTCTTCGTTGAAATCGACTAAAAACTCATATTTCTTCTCGTAGAAAGGTTGGAAATCATCTCTATAATATTCGAAAAAAGGAGTATGGTTATAAGCCGATGATAAAGCATTCCAGTGTAGATGACGCCAATTGCCGTGATCGGAAATGCGGATATCTTTTAGGGGACATTTCAGAGTATCGGGTTTGACGGTAGGGATGGAGAGAGCTAATTCGCCATCGGGTGCTGCAATGGTGCAACGGTTACGGTAGGTTTGCTTCACATAATGATCGTGCTGTTCGATAAAGATTTTATCGTATGCCACCAACTTGGCGTAATATTCTACGGGTGCCAGATAGGCGGAAGAGAGGTATATGGTTTTCATGAGATAATTGGTTCTTCGCAATTTGTAATTTATACTTCGTAATTAGTAATTCGTACTTCATTTATCTTACCGTTTTCCACATTCTTTTCCAACGATAACCATTGAACAATCCTGTTTCTGTCTTTTTGGAAAACCAGATGAGCGAAGCTTTACCGATGATGTGGTCTTTGGGTACAAAGCCAAACAAGCGGGAATCAGAGAGATTGATAGAGTTATTAGCACCTACCCAGTAGTAATCCTTGGTGAAATAGCAATGCTGTACAGGCTTCCCGTCAATGTACAAAGTATCGTTCTTTATTTCAGCTTGCTTATTCTCATGCAGTACAAGTGTGTTGCGTAGTAAAGTACGGTTCCACGGATATACACGCACCGGTTTACCTTTGCCGGGAACGATCAACGGGCGCAGGGCTTCTATGGAGTCTCCTTCATTCAGTAACTTTATCCAGCAATTGCCATTCATAGCCTGTTCCAGCAGATAATATTCATAACGGCTGAAGCTACGTACATTTTTTATGCTATCTTGTCCCATCAGGTGGTTGTTGCATATGGACAATAGTGTAAGTAATGAATCCAGCTGTTTTTCTTTTTCTCGTGGATAAGTATATAAAAACTTCTGGTCGGGAGCGTTTTTTTCTGATGGAATTACGGAGAACAGGGAGTCTATCAATAAGGTATCTCCCGGTACGCCGATGCATCGACTGATGAATGTTTCGCGCCGGGAAATAACAGGCTCTGACAGATTAGCCGGATTATTGAAAACAATGATATCCTCTTTTTGTACAGGGCTGTCTGCCCAACGGTGATAATTCCACAATGCCATAAGGGGAAGACGCAGACCGTAACTCCATTTATTTACCAGAATACGCTCTCCCTGAAATAAGGAATTCTCCATACCCGAAGAAGGAATAAGATAGGAAGTCATAACACAACCCCGAAGTAACACCACAACGAGTATTATTCCGATGATTGCTCCCGTTATTTTCCAAGCCTTATTCATGTCGAAATTAATAATTAAAGAATTAATAATGAATACGTTCTCACCTATTTCATTATTAATTCTTTCATTCTTTCATTCTTTCATTTGGTATCATTTTACCCACTTGAATATCCGGTTCCAACGGATTTTTCCATCAAACCAACCACGATCCTTATCGAGTGATAACCAGACAACAATTGGCTTACCTACAATATGGTCTTCCGGCACGAAACCCCACGAACGGGCATCGGCTGAGTTGTGGCGGTTGTCGCCCATCATCCAGTAATAATCCATTTTGAAGGTATATTCGTCCGTCTTCTTGCCATTAATATAGATGCCGTCTTCTTTTACTTCCAGTGTATTACCTTCATAAGCTCTGATAGGGCGTTCGTAGATCGGCAGATTGTCCTCAGTCAGCTTGATGGTGGCACCTTTTTTCGGTATCCAGATCGGGCCGTAGTTGTTGCGGTCCCATTTGGTGTAAAGGTTCAACGGATACATTTGGCCGGAGAATATTTCCGGTTCCATAACGATGCTGCTGACGAGTTTCTTATTGGCAGACAGGGTTTCATACATTTTCTTCGTCAGTGGTAAGTCATAGGCCGGAGCCAGGCGACCTTGTGCGTCACGGTGAGTCAAGCCCATTTCCATTAATAAACCTTCGTTGCTGATTAATGTTTGGTCGTCCTTGCTGATACCCAATTCGCGGAACATATCTTCAGTGATGTATGGTCCTGTAGTCTGTACGAAGTAGTTGAGCTGCATTTCTTCAGGGTTTTCGAGCGGTTTGCCATCGATATATACCTGTGCATCTTTGATTTCCAGTGTGTCTCCGGGTAAGCCAACGCAGCGCTTTACGTAATTTTCCCGGCGGTCTACGGGGCGGACAACGATATCACCGTACATCTTGGGATTGGAACGTATCAGATTTCTTCCGGCATTATAATACAGATCGTAGACAGTGCGTTGTTGCTTGCGCGTCAAACTGTCCATATTTACCGGATTCGGATAGAGACGTTGTCCTTCGTTGTAGGCAAGGGTGTAGAAATCCGTTTGCTGGAAGTTAGTGGCTACGGTGTCTCCGGCAGGGAAGTTGAATACTACGATATCATTCCGCTTCACTTTACCCAGACCCGGAACACGTTTATAGTCCCATTGGGGCCACTCGATGTATGATTTTGTATTCACTAGCGGCAAGGTGTGTTGTGCTAATGGCATAGACAGTGGTGTGTTTGGCACACGCGGACCATAACTCAACTTGCTGACATAAAGATAATCGCCTACCAGCAAAGATTTCTCCAGAGAAGAAGAAGGTATCTGATAGTTCTGAAATACATAGATGTTGACGAAATAAACAGCTACCAGTGCAAACACGATAGCATCTACCCAACTCATAACACTGCGTACAGCCGGATTCTCTGATTTCTTCCAGAAGCCCCAGGGAATTTTCTTGCTGATGTAGATGTCGAAGATGAAAGGTAGGACAATCAGCCCCAACCAGCTTTTTACCCATATCAGGAAAGCGAGGTAAAGCACGGTGACGATTGCGAATTTAACCCATTGGGCGCGAGTAGCTTTTCTCATTATTATATTATTTTTGTTGTTCACCACAGATTTTGTTGTTCACCACAGATAACACAGATTCACGCAGATTTTTTTTAATACTAAAATTTAATTCTGCTCTCTTTCATCTGTGTGAGTCTGTGTAATCTGTGGTGAAGCGTGTTTATTATTTTAAGAACGGGAACAAGTCACTCATTCCCAGATAACCTTGCTTGTCAGCAGTATATTCGGCAGCAAGAACGGCACCCAGTGCAAAACCTTTTCGATTCTTGGCATCGTGTGTCAGGATGATGCTGTCTGCTTCCGATTCGTAACGGATCACATGAATGCCCGGTACTTCACCTTCGCGGATGGAGCTGACAGGAATTTCATCTGCTGCACATTCGGCAGAACCGGAAACACTTCCGTCCGGTGCCTGCAAAGTTCCCTTCACCCAATGATCTTTACGGTCGATATTTTCCAGAATTTCTTCGGCAAGCGTGATGGCCGTACCGCTTGGTGCATCCAGTTTATGAATATGGTGTGTCTCGCTCATCGTCACGTCGTAGGCAGGAAACTGGTTCATAATCTTTGCCAGATACTTATTCACGGCAGAGAAGATGGTCACGCCCAAGCTGAAATTGGATGCCCAGAACAGCGTTTTACCTCCTTGGGTACAAAGTTTCTTGATTTCCTCACCGTGTTTGTCCATCCATCCGGTACTGCCGGAAACCAACTTCACTCCGGCTTCGAAGGTTTTTATATAATTGGAGTAGGCTACCATAGGATTTGTGAATTCTATGGCAACGTCTGCGCTCTTGAAAGCGTCCGAGTTAAAATCCTCCTGGTTGTTTACGTCGATGATGCTGACAATCTCGTGTCCGCGACTGAGGGCAATCTTTTCGATTTCCTTACCCATTTTACCGTAACCGATTAATGCTATTTTCATTCTTTCTTCTGATTAAATTCACTTTATCAACGTTCTATAGGTCGCAAAGATAATCTTTTTCTTACATTTGTTGCGTACATTAACTTCTTGTTAACAATGGAACTACTATTGCATTATGTCTGGAAGCATAAAATCTTTCCGTTAAAGGTGCTCCAGACCACCACCGGCGAACCGGTTGAAGTGATAGATGCCGGACTACCGAACACAAACGCAGGCCCCGACTTCTTCAATGCCAAACTAAAAATTGGCGGTACCCTTTGGGTGGGAAACATCGAAGTGCATACGTTGGCATCCGATTGGATGAGGCATGGTCACGATAAAGATGCAGCTTATGACAATGTCATTCTGCATGTAGCGGAAACTGTAGATTGCGAAGTGTTTCGTGCAAACGGAGCACCGGTGCCACAACTGCAACTATCCTGTCCTGAATCTGTTCGTCAGCGTTATGATGAACTGGGTCATGCGGAAATCTATCCTCCTTGTTATTCCATATTGTCTTTTCTTCCGAAACTAACAGTCCATTCCTGGCTTTCTGCTTTGCAGGTAGAACGTTTCGAGCAGAAAGCCCATGTGATTGCCGCCCGGTTGGAGCGATGCAATAATCATTGGGAAGATGTATTCTTTATCACCTTGGCCCGCAACTTTGGTTTCGGGCTGAATGGGGATGCCTTTGAAGCATGGGCCAGTCGTCTGCCTTTTCGTGCGATAGATAAGCACCGGGATAATCTCTTTCAAGTAGAAGCCTTCTTTTTGGGGCAAGCCGGGCTGCTGGATGAAGAACTGCCGGATGCAGACGGGTATTATCTGAAGTTGCAGAAGGAATTTCGCTACTTGCAGCATAAGTTTGAACTGCCTGTTCCGATGGCTGCTACTCAATGGCGCTTTCTTCGCTTACGTCCGGGTAATTTCCCTCATGTCCGCTTGGCGCAGTTGGCAAATCTTTATTATAAAGAGCAGTCCTTATTCTCCCGTATTATGGAAGCGGATACGCTGGAAGCTGTCCGGAAACTACTGACTGTCGCTACCTCTCCGTATTGGGAAGAGCATTTCAATTTCCGGAAAGTCTCTTCCTCCTGTGAAAAACAAGTGGGAAAGAATGCCCAGAACCTGATTGTTATTAATACTGTCATCCCTTTTTTATATGCTTATGGCTTGCATAAGGCGAATGAGGAGCTTTGCGAACGGGCTACGGGCTTTCTAGAAAGTCTGAAAGCGGAAGATAATCATATCATCCGCCACTGGAGTGGGGCAGGACTACCTGTATCTACTGCTGCTGATTCGCAGGCTTTGTTGCAGCTTCAGAAAGAGTATTGCGATAAGAAAGACTGCTTACGCTGTCGTTTTGGGTTTGAGTATCTGAGGAGAAAGTGAAATACCTATAAGTAATGGAGCAACTACCAATAGGTAACTCTACCATTACTTTCAGTATCTATATATGGGTGGTGTTGGATATATAGATGGGGTGCGTCCGATATATAGCTGCAACGTGTCCGATATATAGATACTGCATGCTCATCCAAGTTAAGTAAATGAGCATAATAGGTTTATATAATGACAGATACTTAAGTACACAAAAAGAGTTTTCGCAAATTTGCCAGCACTAAATTTGCAGTAAATGTTTATACTATTTTCATCTATCTGATTGATAGCGAGTAATCTGATAATTATCGAATAGAGCCTTTCTACACGAATCTATGCGAAAAGAGTGCTGTTTTAACTCTTCTTCACTCTAAATGCGGGTGATTTCCCGTAGACTTTGCAAACGTCTCCGCTCATACTGTCTTATACGGATTTCGGCAAGGGACACAGTTTGTTTCAATAGGCGAAACATTTTTCGTTAACTGCGGACTGCATCTTGGCAACGGATTCGATCAGGTGCACTTTAATTATTTCAAGATATTGGTCAAGCTCTGTATGGTTCATTATAATTGAAGATGTGGTAACCCTCAATTTAATGAATTTGCAGGACTTGACCTGCTTTTTTATGTTAATTCAAAGTTTAACGAACTATTAGTGATTGGAAGAATTATATTATCTCAACTTTAACCTTTATATTAGAGGTTCAATAGTTGGCGGATAATGAATGATTTTGTGTATCCTGACTAGGACTTTTTTATCATATTTCTTACGCTAAAAATAGGAAAACCACTGTTAATACTGATTATCTTGAGTGCTTTTTCTCACTACATTACAAATTATTTGCTAATTGTTTGCAAATGTCGAAAAAACCTGCGAATATTGCATATGAGTGTATGATTGATTGCGATTAATGGTGCGTGCACTAATGATTTGCTAAATTTCAATGAGGTATACAACTTAATGTTTTATATATGGGTCCACTTCGAAAAGTCTTTTTTGTTAGAAATTAACCTCCTACAGATGTATTAAGAGTGAGGAAATCGTAAAGTTTGACTTTTTGTAGGTGACTCGTATCTAATTTTATCAATAGAGCTGATGTATGGGGTACAATGGTAGTAATAGACGATTTAAAAGATCTGTTATAAGAAAATCATCACTAAATTTTGGGACTAATTTGGTTTCAAGTATGATAGCTATGCCTATAGCTGCCGTATTAGGAACATCTAATATAAAAAGAAATAGTAGGGGGGGAAATAGCAAAGGAATAATAGGCAATCCATCAATGCAATGTTCTGAGAATATTATAAAAATACCTATAGAAGTCATTGATTCAATAGCTAATAATAAGTATAGACATATTATTACGGAGTTAGATGAGTTGATTCAAGAAAACGAACTAATAGAAAGAACGATATTCTTAAAAGAGAAGAAATTAAATCGACTTAAAGTTAGGAAGATACTCTTTATTTTTTGTCATAGAAAGAAAAATGAAATTGGAATTGAACTTTTTAATCTAAGGAATGAAATAGAGGAGTTGAATAAAAAGAAACAAAAAGAGGTGTTGGATATAAAGGAGTTGAGGAATACTGAAAGAGAGGAAAAACTTTTGTCTTTAAAAGAGTGCTTAAGTACTTCTAAACTTTCAATATCCAATGAAAGTACTTCCTTATTTGATTTTCCAAGAGTCTATAATTCTTTCATATTGAATAGAGTAAAAGCTAAAATCTTATTTAGCCCCAATACATTCATTAATGAATCTCCTGTATTAACAATCTCTGCTTTGCATATTGATATATTCTTTTTAGGTGCGGGTATTGTATTTAAAAGTGATGGAAGAATTGCTATTGTTGGTTATGAACATCTTAGTCTGAGTTATCAAGAAGTAAGAATAAAGGAAGATGAATATTTTGATACTGATGGCTATATTTTAGATGGCTATACTTTTCTTTATACAAGAATTGATGGAGAAGCAGATTTGAGGTATAGTTATAATCCAAAAATTCCTATTATTAAGTATGGAAGATTGTCATTAGGTATGAAGGAAAAATTAACATTAAATATTTTTTTTGATAATTATGCTATAGGACATCGGTTGTATGAAACAATAAACACAGATGCTAATAATCAAAGTGGTGGGAAAATCAGTACTACTGATAAAGTCAATCAACGTGTGGCAAATCAAAATGCTGGAAATATTTTAAGTCAAGCTGTTGTTAAAAAAACGTTTCGTCAAAATCATTCCTGCAAGGCTGACACAGTTATAGATACATCTAATTCATGGGATGAAGACATGCATAATCTTTTGGCTAATGCAGACCGTTTAATGGAAGATAAGAAATATGAAGAAGCCAAAATTCAGTATAGTAACTTGTTAGATGTTGCCGTATTGCGTAATTGTTACCAGTTATATGGCTGTATAGCAGTAGGAAGACTGGAAGATTTAAAAAATAAAATGGATTTGCTGGAATCTCGTAATCCTGATGCTTTATTTAATATTAAGCTGATTAATGAAATTATAGAAGAAGCTAAATTTCATGAAGCGGAGAAAAATTATAAAAAAGCTCTTTCCAAGTATATAGATGTTAGAATGTATGGAATAATGTATTCGTCAACCCCTTATGTTGATTTAGCCAAAGCTGAAATTGAAAGGCTCAAAAAAAATAATGATTAAGAAGAGGCACTGTCCCCGATTTTGTGTAAATAGAAAACTAGAGGATTCGAGTTTTATACTTGAATCCTGTTTTCAAATATAGTTATAAATTGATTAAAAATCAATGCCCAATTCCAAATAGGTTGATACCATTTCTTTTCTATTTCTGTAATAGCCAGATACACAGACTTTTTCAAGGCATCATCATTTGGGAATGATAGCTTGTTTTTGGTGTACTTTCTAATTTTTCCGTTCAGATTCTCAATGAGATTCGTTGTATATATGATCTTTCTAATTTCAACCGGGAAGTCAAAGAATACAGTGAGTTCTTCTATCTTTAGTGGTGCTATTAACAGAATATGAATATTGACGAATAGTAACAAAAGCACATATGATGGATGTATTTATTTCAATAGCTATTTAATACAGATGAAGTATGGCAATCCCTGTTCTGCAAA
>OKRZ01000811.1_pt1 | contig 24745 bp, 20 predicted proteins | sample 1601141 | NCBI WGS metagenome assembly OKRZ01 (sample SAMEA3541524, study PRJEB24748) | human gut metagenome | biome: human gut; feature: human-associated habitat; material: faeces | place: China | collected 2012
TGAGCCGAGGGCCTGCGCGCCGGAGCCGCTGACGCCTCGGCGTCGGGAGCGTCGCCCGCCAGACGGGCCACGGCAAGCGCGGCGGCGCCGGCGCCAACTCTTTTGAGCCATTGGCGGCGCGAAATCCGTACGTCGTTGTTGTCTGCAATCTTCATAGAAGTCATTTAAACGTTTTCTTCGAAAAGAATTTGAGACTGTTTTTGAGCGGATTTAACCCGAAATTGAAGGAGCGATGCGGGCATCGTGACTGAAAATGAGGGCTAAATCGGCCAAAAAGAGGCCAAATTCTTGAAGAATACATCATATGAAGTCATTTTTAAGAAAAAGTTTAAATGACTTCATATTGCAAAGTTAGCAAATCCACGGAAAAATCGACCGTGTTATTCGCTGTTATTAGCAATAATTAAGTTGCACGTCATATATTAATGTGCGCGCAGCTGCCAGAACGCCACGGCGGCCGCGGCCGCCACATTGAGCGAATCCACACAGTGGCTCATCGGGATGCGGGCCACATAGTCGGTCGAGGCGATTACGTCGTGGGCGAGGCCGTCGCCCTCGGTACCCATCACTATGGCCAGACGTGGCTCGGCGAGCAGGCGTGGATCGTCGATCGACACGGAATCGTCAGTCAGCGCCATCGCCACGGTTTTCAGGCCCATCCCGGAGAGCGAAGCTACCGGCTGCCGGAGCCATCCCCAGGGAACGAGAAACACCGACCCCATGCTCACCCGGATACTGCGCCGGTTGAGCGGGTCGCAGCTTGTGGCCGTAAGAAGCACAGCGTCGATGCCCAGAGCAGCCGCCGAACGGAATATGGCGCCGATGTTTGTGGTATCCGTCACACCGTCGATTACCACCACGCGTCGGGCACCCTCCACCAAAGCTGCCACGTCGGGCTCGGCCGGACGCTCCATAGCGCAGAGCACCCCGCGTGTGAGTGTATAGCCCGTCAGCGAGGCGAGCACGTCTCTGTCGCCCACATATACGGGCGTATCCTCGTCCAGACGAGCCAGCAGCGTAGCTGCATCGCCCTCTATATGGCGTCGCTCGCAAAGCATCGCCACAGGCCGATACCCGCGGTCGAGAGCCACGGCGATCACCTTCGGACTCTCGGCGATAAACACCCCGTGGCGAGCCTCGACGCTGCGGCGCAGTTGCGCCTCGGTGAGCGACGCGAACAGTTCAAGGCCCGGATAGTCAAGACTTTTAATATCTATTATTCTACACATAGAAGTCATTTAAACTTTTTCTTCGAAAAGAATTTGAGCCTGTTTTGGCAGCAAAGGTAACGAATTGCTCCGGCACCCGCAATCGGAGCTACCGGCCTCTCCAATTTTCACAATGCATAAAATAAGGCCCGAATGAGGCCTAAAAAGCATCTTTCCGTGGCGTTCTGCGACCATTAAAAAGATTTTTTTGGAAAAATGAAAAAAAATTTGCCAAAATATTTGCAAAATGAAAAATGATATATAACTTTGCAGCATATCCAACAACAATGTTCTAAAGCACATTTTTAAAACAGCTGGCGGACATTACCGGACAAGGCAAGCGAGCCTCCGACGCGCAAGCGGGTTGGAAACAAAAACTCTCTACAATAGGTAAAACGCTTACGGTCGTTTTGCAATGCCGGTTAATTGATCGATTCATTCAGTCTATCAGCATTCAAGAAAATCGTCAGCAATTCATTCAACAGATTTAGCAAACGCAAAAAGAGAAAAAGAGAAAGGTAAGACAATTCATCGCATTTGTTCAAGAGTTACGTTCAATATCAATCAGATTGTTAGAAAGGTAAGAAAGAAAGTTTAGAAAGTTGTTCATGTAATCACCGCAAAAGGCGTAAGGTCGGGCGAGAGCCACGGCCGCGCCTCCAGCCGGTGGATTTTCTTTTTTAAGCCCTTCGACCGACGCACTCCCCCCATCTCCGGTTCGCTTTGCCTGCCAAATCACTCCGACTAAAGAATTTATACATCAATAATATTCATCATAAACCCGAACAAGCATGAAGAAACTCTACACCATTCTTCTTTCAGCCGCAGTTGCCCTCGGCGCCTCAGCCGCCACAGAAACCGTAAGTCTCCAGCTCTCGAAAACCGACGGATTGAAGACCGCATCCGAAACAGGAACCTCCATCAGCAGCCTTACGCTCCGTAACGCCACTCTTGCCGGCAGTTTCGTAGCCAAAGGCGCAACCACTCAGCGGAAGGCAGCTTCTGCAAAAGCCCCCGAAGCTACCGACTGGACTTCCATCGGCGAAGGCACCTACCTCGAAGATTTTCTGACCATCTACAGCGACGTAGACGCGAATCAGATGTGGAAAGTAACTATTGAGACCTCCGCCTCCAATCCCGGTTGGTATCGCTTTCAGCCATATGCTTCCGGCCCTATAGCCGAACTTCTGGGGTCTGCCGACAACACTTATATGTATATCAACGCCACCGACCCCCAGAAAGTAATTGCAGAAGATCTTGTTATATTCAACAGCTGGTTAGCTTCTCAGGTGGTCGTAGAAAACGAATGGACCGATGCTCCAGACGACAATTATGGCACTCTTTCCGACAATGTCATTTCCTTCCCCGTAGGCTCATTCTATCTTTATGCAAACAACGGATGGTCGGTGACAACAAAAAATACCGGCTGTAAACTTTTTCTCCCAGGTGCTGAAGTAAAAGATTATGCGTTCAAAGCTTCTTCCGTTTACTGTTCTGACAAAGGATATGCCGAATGCCGCTTAACAAGCGGAGCGGATGTAGCGTCAATCAAAGTTTACATCATACCTGGCTTCTATCCCATCAATGGTAACGAGGCTGTGGTAAACACATATGGTCAGGAAGTATCTTCTACAATAACTACTCTTACATTTACACCGTCTGAAAAAGGACTCTATTCCTTCCTGCTTGTAGCACTCGACGCCGAAGGCACTATAGTTGGCAGCGGTCAGGCATATGCTTTCTGGAACGAAACAGACGACAGCGATTGGGTAGACTGCGGAACAGTAAGCTTTAACGAAGGTATTTATACCTCCAATTATGGCGACGGCATGCCTGCCCTCACACTCACGGCCCCCCTGCAGGAAAGCATCAGTAAACCCGGATATTTCCGTATCAAGGATGCCTATTCGCAGCATACAGAGCTCTCCGCTCTGACGCATACAACTCACAGTCATTATATTTATTTCGATGCAACCGACCCGGATTTTGTATACATCGAACCTTCTACTCTCGGAGTAGGGACTTCGTGGGGTCATGGCGCCATCCTCAGCTTCGGCTGGCGTCTTGCTCAAAACGGCCAGATAGAAGAAGGTAAAGCCAATGGCTACGGAGGCAAATACGATACGGCCACCAAGAAAATCACATTCCCTGAGAATGACATGTATCTCGGTGAAGAAGATTACAGCGGCGGCAACTTCCTTCGTGGCAGCGATGTAATTACTTTCGATATGTCGGGCTATTCCGCAATCAACAATGTACTGTCTGATGCCGACGCCGACGTAAACGCTCCTGTCGAGTTCTTCAACCTCCAGGGTGTACGCGTGGCCAATCCCACCGAGGGTCAACTTGTAATCCGCCGCCAGGGTACCAAAGTCGAAAAAGTAGTCCTGAAATAATCCTTTTCATCCAATCCATACTCTTACAGCTGAGAGCCGCATATCGCACCGCCGGTATGCGGCTCTCTTTTTAGCTCGCCGACGCCTACAGATGCCCATTTTTCGATAAGTTGGCACCTGAGATTTGGAAATGACGCGGGATTTCATTTATCTTTGTGAAAATTCTAAACTCAGATTCACCCTAAACCAGACACCCCACATGAAATTCGCCGAAACCTGCAACGAAATATTCGACCGCGCAACCGCCACATACCATATCGCCGACCGCGTTGACGCCCCCTACGAAAATCCCTACCCCAAAGGCTCGATCGAGGCCATCCTCTTCGACAAGAACTGGATCGACGTAAACCAGTGGCATATGGAAGATATTATCCGCGACCCGGAAATCAAGCCGGAAGACGCCGTGAAAATCAAGCGCCGCATCGATGCCTCAAACCAGGAACGCACCGACATGGTCGAGGACATCGACACATGGTTCCGCGAGAAATATAAGGATGTGAAGCCTCTGGAAGGTGCTACCATCAACACCGAAAGCCCCGCATGGGCCATCGACCGCCTCTCGATCTTAGCTGTGAAAATCTACCACATGCGCGCCGAGGCAGAACGCGAGGACGCCACCGACGGCCACCGCGAGAAATGCGCCGCCAAACTGGCCGTGCTGCTCGAGCAGCGCACCGATCTCACCGACGCCATCGATACACTCCTCGACGACATCGCCGCCGGCCGCAAATACATGAAGGTATACCGCCAGATGAAAATGTATAACGACGCCGACACCAATCCGGTGCTCTACGCCGCAAAGAAATAATTTTGGCAGGCACCTTTACGGCGCATAAAGTCATTTAAACTTTTTCTTCGAAAAGAATTTGAGACTGTTTTTGAGCGGATTTAACCCGAAATTGAGGGAGCGATGCGGGCATCGTGACCGAGAATGAGGGTAAAATCAGCCAAAAAGAGGCCAAATTCTTGAAGAATACGTCTTTTGAAGCCATTGTAAGAAAAAGTTTAAACGACTTCCATTATTCTTTCTGAACTTACCTTACGCGGGGCGGAACAATCGGTGCCGCCCCGGCGTTATATTATCGATACTCATTCATCGCCGCGGCGCCTCGCGCGCCACCTCTCTCCTCCACGTTTCAATCCAAGGGCCGACAACCTGCCCGACGTTTCCGCTATTTATTCCACGCTCCGTGAAGAAGATACTGAAATACCCGTTGCTGATACTCAAATGGACCGTCATATCCGTGGTGGCCCTGATAGCGCTTACGGCATTTCTCATCTACCTCCCGCCGGTGCAGGATTTCGCCATCCATACGGTCCTCGACAAGATCAATGCCGGAGGCACAACCCACATCGAAGTGAAGCGCGCACGGCTGAGCTTTCCCCTGCGGCTGAGCGTCGACTCCATGGCGATGCGCACCCCGGGAATGACCGTCGACGCCGCATCGGCGCGCGGCGAGATAGCATTCATGCCCCTGCTGGCCGGAAGCGTGGATGTGGAGCGCCTGACGCTCCGGAAGGCCCGTGTGGACATCGGCACACCCGATTCGGCGATGTACATGCGTGCCACCCTCGGGCAGGCATCGCTGCGCGACGCCTCGATTCATCTGCTGAGCAAACAGGTTGACGTCGGGCTGCTTTCGGGCCGCAACGGCCGCATTTTGCTCGACATGCGTCCGGACACCATTGCAAAGCCTGAAAAAAAATCGGAGCCGACCCCCTGGGCCATCTCCCTGCGGAAGGTGGAACTTCTCGGCGTATACTACCGTATGAGCATGGAGGGTACAATCGCATCGCTTCAATGCGCCCTGCCGGCTGCCACCCTCCTCAACGGCCGCGTCGACCTCGGCAAGAGCACCGTTTCGCTCGATTCACTGACAATCGACCGTCCCGACATCCGCTACATCGCCGCAACGTCCACCGACAAAGTTCCCGAGGCTAAACCGGCCGAAACCGACACCGCGGCTTCCACGCCATGGCTCGTGACGGCGCGCGGACTGCGCCTGCGCCAAGGCCATGCCGTCTACGCCACCGAGGGCGCCCGACCCGCCAAAGGTTTCGACCCTGCATATATCGAGGCTTCGGAAATCGGCATTGCCATCGACTCGCTTCGGAACCGGGGCAGCGAGATCAGAGTACCCCTGCGTGAACTCGCCGCCACGCTCCCGTTGTGCGGGAACCTCCCCCTGAAAGCCACCGGCACATTCGCCATGGATTCTACGGCAATGCACGCCGACGGATTTTCCATCACCACACCTTCCTCTACCATCGGCCTGAGCGCCATGATGGGCCTGATAGGCGGGAATCCGCCCGTCAGCGCCACTCTCAACGCCTCCATTGCCAACACCGACCTACGCGCGCTCGCACCGGCTCCCGCCGCCGAAATCGTAGGGATGCTGCCACCATACGCTCCTCTGCTGCTCACAGCCGACATCGACGGCCGGATGAACTCGCTGCGCGTCAATACCCTCACCGCCGAAATCCCGCGCTACATCTCGCTTTCGGCAAGCGGCGCCATAGCCGACTACGCCGATTTCAACCGCGCCTCGGGCGAACTCATAATAAAGGGAAAACTTACCGACGGAAACTATATCAAACCGCGCCTGCTCGACGCCAAAATGCAGCGACAGGTCAATATCCCCCCGATTGCCCTGGCCGGACATGTGAATCTCCGCGGCGGCACCGCCGACGGAACGCTGCGCGCCACCACGGGCGGCGGCGACGTGGTGCTCGACGCCATGTGGAACAACCGTGCCACAGTCTACGACATCGCTCTCGACCTCAACCGCTTCCCCATCCAGACTATCCTCCCGCTGAGCGGTCTGCGCGACATCGACGCTTCGGCCACACTCTCGGGCCACGGACTCGACCCCTTCGCCACCTCCACAGCAGCCGAGGCCGAAATAACGCTCCACAATGCCGTAGTGAAAGGACAGCAACTGAGCGACATAAGCCTTAAGGCCAGTCTGGCCGACGGCAAAGCCCATGTTGATGCTACCTCCGCCAACCGCCGCGCCGACTTCTCCCTGCTGGCCGACGGCAACATCGCCGGCCAGACCATGGACTGGACTTTCGCGACCGATGTGCGCAACATCGACCTGCGCGCCCTCGGGCTCACCGACAGCGTTGCCGACGGCGCGGTAACTCTCGCCGGACGAGCCTCATTCACTCCGGCGGTGGCATCCACGCGCCGCAAGCCCGGGCACCCCATGCGCCTGCAGGCCGACGTAGACGTCAGCCGTCTGTACTGGCACATGCCCGGCGACGCCATAAACGCCGACTCGCTGCGCCTGAACTTCGCCACGGCCGACTCAGCGACAACCGCACGCCTCATCAACCACGATTTGACCATCGACTTCTCGTCGCCCGAACCGCTCGACAGCATAACCAAGCGGCTCGGATGGACCTCTCTGGCTCTCGACCGCGACCTGAAGCGCCGCCGGCTGGCCATCGACACAATCCAGCGTGCCATGCCGCGCTTCTCGCTCGATATACGCGCGGGCGCCGACAACATCCTGACCAACTATCTGGCCGGACGCGACATGAGTTTCGCCGACCTGAGACTGCACGCCCGCAACGATTCGGCGTTTTCGCTCTCAACCGCCATTCTCGGCCTCACCTCGGGAAAAACCGAAATCGACAGTCTCAACGTCGACATGCTGCAACGCGGCTCCTACCTGCTCTACAGCGCGCGTATGAACAATCGTCCGGGCACGATGGACCAGTTCGCCCACGTGGAGGCCCGCGGCTACATCAACGCCGACCGTGTTTCCATAAGTCTCTCGCAGCAGAACATAGCCGGCGAAACGGGCTACAGCCTCGGTATGCTCGCCGCCATTCACGACATGACCCACTTGCGCATCCAGTTCGTGCCATTCCACCCCGTGATCGGCTATAAGGACTGGGACATAAACCGCGACAACTTCATCGACTACGACCTTGCAACCCAGCATATCGACGCGAACCTCGACCTGCACAACAATGTAAGCTCGCTGCGACTCTTCACTGAGCACAACCACGCCGATTCGACGGCCAACGACGTCGTGCTCCGTGTGAAAGACATCAAGTTGGCCGACTGGCTGGCCATCAACCCCTTCGCACCGCCGGTCACCGGCGACCTCTCGGCCGACATGAAGATTTCATGGCTGAAGCCCGACCTCAACGGCAGCGGTACCGTTAGCCTCCACAACTTCAACTACGGCAAGCAGAAGGTGGGCGATTTTGACCTGGCCCTCGACCTGACCACCAACGCCGCCGGCACGCTGCGCGCCACGACATCGCTGATGGTCGACGGCCACAAGGCCATCACCGCCTCCGGCAACCTCAACGACTCCACAGCCGCCAACCCGTTCCTGCTCGACTTCCGTATGATACATTTCCCGCTCAGTGTAGTCAATCCGTTCCTCCCCGCCGGAACGGCCCGTCTGAGCGGCACACTCAACGGCGAGCTCGACATAACCGGCGAGATGACAGCTCCGGTGCTCAACGGCAACCTGAGCTTCGACAGCACCACAATCGACGTCGAGATGCTCGGCACTCCCCTGCGCTTCGCCTCCACCCCGATACCGGTGGAGAACAGCGTGGTGCGCTTCAACGATTTCGCCATCAACGGAGTGAACTCCAAACCGCTCACCATCAACGGAACGGTCGACCTTACCCATTTGAGTTCGCCACAACTCGACCTGGCCCTCAAAGCCCGCGACATGCAAATTGTAGGCTCGCAGAAAAAGCGCAACTCTCAGGCCTACGGAAAGGCGTTCATCGACCTCGACGCCCTGGTGCGCGGCAACATGAGCATGCTCAACGTATCGGCCGACCTCAATCTCCTCCCCTCCACCAACGTGACATACGTGATGGCCGACGCCGCCACCGAGCTCAAGAGCCGTTCAAACCAGGATATGGTGCGCTTTGTGAACTTCGCCGACACCGCCTCGACAGCACCCGCCGATACAATCGCCGCGCCGTCGATGATGATGAACATCGACGCAAAGCTCACCGTATCGACCGGCACCACCGTCACCGTGGAGCTCGACCCATCGGGCAACTCCAAAGTGCAGCTGCAGAGCAACGGCACTGTGAACTTCACCCAGGACTATATGGGCGACCAGCGCATGTCGGGACGCATCAACCTTACGGGCGGCTTCGTACGCTACGCCGTGCCGCTCATCGGCGAGAAGTCGTTCTCGTTCAACCAGGGCAGCTACGTCGAGTTCAACGGCAACATGATGAACCCGGTGCTCCACGTCAGCGCCTACGACGACATCCGGGCCAACGTATCGGATGAATCCGGCAATTCGCGCGTGGTGAACTTCAATGTGCTCCTGCGCGTGGACGGCACCCTCGATGAAATGAACGTGGTGTTCGACCTCGAATGTCCCGACGACCTCACCATAGCCAACGAGATAAAATCCATGAGTCCCGAGCAGCGCGCCAACCAGGCCATGAACCTCCTGCTCTACGGCACATACCGCAGCGGAGGCACCCAGACCATAACCGGCGGCAACGTAGGCACCAACGCCCTCTACAGCTTCCTTCAGTCGCAGCTCAACACCTGGGCTGCCTCGGCAATCAAAGGTGTGGACATATCGTTCGGCATCAATCAGTACGACAAGACCGTCGACGGCGCCAACACCTCGGCGATGAACTACAGCTACCGCGTGAGCAAATCGCTGTTCGACGACCGGTTTAAAATCGTGGTCGGAGGCAACTACACCACCGACGCTAACGCCGACGAGAATTTCGCACAGAACCTCATAGCCGATATCTCGTTTGAATATATGCTAAATAAAGCCGGTACGATGTATGTGCGTCTGTTCCGCCACACGGGCTACGAGAGCATACTCGAAGGCGAGATAACCCAGACGGGCGTGGGCTTTGTCTACAAGAAGAAAATCAGCCGTCTGTCCGATATATTCCGGCGCTCCAAAGAGCCGCAGGCCCAGCTGCCGCAAGGGTCCGTACCACCCGCAGCTCCGGCTCCGGCCCCTTCCACAACCGAAAAGGAGGCTCTCCGCCCCGATACCACAGAAAGCGAAAACGAATCAAAGCCACAACAATGAAGATGCCAAGCAAACACATATTCCGCCTGTTGGCCTTCGGAGCCATGGCTTTGCTCATGGCGGCATGCTCGACCACCCGCCGCATACCCGAGGGAGAGCAGCTGTATGTAGGACTCAAAGACGTCGACATCCACGCGCCCGAGGGGCAGAAAGTGCCACGCGGCGTGAGCTCGCAGATTGAGGAGGCCGTGGCCGTGCCTCCCAACAACGCCATATTCAAATCGCCTAAATACCGCTGGCCCTTCCCGCTCGGACTGTGGGTGTACAACAACTGGAACAACCCGCCGAAGGGCCTCAAGCACAAGCTCTACGAAAAGCTCGTGGCCGAGCCTGTGCTCGTAAGCGACGTGCGCCCCGAGCTTCGCTCGAAGATGATCGACGAAACCCTCGACAACAACGGCTACTTCCGCGGCAACGCCACTTACGAGGTGCTCACACAGAAAAATCCGAAAAAAGCGAAAATCCGCTACAACGTGTCGACCGGGCCCGCATTCACACTCAACCGCATCGAGCTTCTTCCCGACACATCGGTGCTCAACCACATGATTGACTCGCTTGCCCGGCGCGAGCCCTATCTGCAGACCGGCGAGCGCTACAGCACCGACTCTCTATCGGCTGTGCGCATCCGCATAACCAACAAACTGCGCAACCGCGGCTATTATTTCTTCCGCCCCGACTTCATCGAGTATCTTGCCGACTCCGTGGCCAGTCCGCTGAAAATCGACCTGCGCATGATGCTTGCCGGTAACATCGCCGCCCCGCTGCTGGCGCGCTACAAGGTCGGCGACGTAACGATGATAGCTTACCGCAACAAAGGCGGGGGCACCCCCGACACCATCGCCACACCACGCGGCACACTGATTCAGATGCAGCCCTCGCGTCTGCGCCACCAGCTCATGCCGGAATGCGTCACCTTCCGCAAAGGCCGGTACTTCTCCGTACGCGACATGAACAACACCCAGACACGCCTGTCGCGTCTCGGCATATTCAACGCCATCAACATCGAGGCCATGCCCGACTCGGCCTCCATAGCCGACCATACCCTCAACGTATTGATTTCATGCACATTCGACACCCCTCTTGAGGCAACAATCGAGCTCAACGCCTCGTCGAAGAGCAACAGCTATATCGGCCCGGGCGTGCTCCTCGGAATAATGAACCGCAACATCTTCGGGGGCGGCGAGCAATTCAGCGTGCAACTCACCGGAAGCTACGAATGGCAGACCGGCAAAAGCCGCTCGTCGGTATTCAACTCTTATGAACTCGGCATCTCCACGTCGCTGGCCGTGCCACGCCTGCTGGCGCCCGGATTCATAAAGCGGCGCAACCGGAACCTAAACTGGACGCGCTTCACACTCGATTTCGACTTCCTCAACCGGCCGCACTACTTCAAGATGGCGCAGTTCAACTTCTCGTTCAACTACGACTGGCAGTCGTCGCGCTACTCCTCGCATACCCTCACCCCCTTCAAGCTTACCTACACCAACCTGCTCCATACCACCGAGGCCTTCGACTCCATAACCGGAGCCAATCCCGCCATCGCCCTCAGCTTCCGCTCGCAGTATATCCCGCAGCTGGCCTACACCTACACCTACGACCGCGCGTTCGACTCCTACAACTCGCTTAACTGGACCTTCACCGTGCAGGAGGCCGGCAACCTCTTCTGGAGTATCTACGAAGCCTTCGGCAAACACGGCGAGAAAGAGCTCTTCGGCACACCGTTCTCGCAGTTCGTCAAGGGTCAGACCCAGCTAATCTACAACCGCCGCCTATGGGGCGACAACTGGCTCGTGAGCCGTGTGTTGGTGGGAGCGGCCCACGCCTACGGCAATGCCAAGGAAGTTCCCTATGCCGAGCAGTTCTACGCCGGAGGCGCCAACTCCATCCGCGCCTTCACCGTGCGTTCGCTCGGCCCGGGCAGCTACCGGCCGCCCGAGAACGTGCGCGACAGCTATTTCGACCAGACCGGTACATTCAAGTTCGAGGCAAACGTCGAATACCGCTTCCCCATCATCGGCCCGCTCCACGGCGCCCTCTTCATCGACGCCGGCAACGTCTGGCTGCTGAAAAACGACCCCCTGCGTCCCGGCGGCCAGCTCAAGGCCTCCACCTTCCTGCGCGACATCGCCCTCGGCACCGGCGCCGGCCTGCGCTTCGACATCGGCATGCTCGTGGTGCGCGGCGACCTCGGCATAGGCATCCACGCCCCCTACGACACCGGCCGCTCCGGCTACTACAACATGGAATCCTTCGGCAAATCCCTCGCCTTCCACCTCGCCATCGGCTACCCCTTCTGATCCGACACCCATTTTTTTCCGACAAAATTCACTCCCTGGTGTAACGTTCGGGGGTGTGGGGAAGTCTACATAGTGTGACAACATCAGAAGCTACATTATGATGAAAAATCTCTTCCTCGCAATGCTTATGGCCGCAGCTACCCTCGGAGCCTCGGCCGGAAATCCCGAAAAACTTTTCGACGAGTTCAAAAAGGTCGAAAATACGGAATATGTGCGCGTAAGGCGCGCCTTCCTCTGGGCGTTCCGCGCCACCGGTATGCTCAAGGATGTTCCGGCAGTGGGCAATATCACCGGAATCAAAGTGCTGAATTTCGACAGCATTACACCTGACACGAAGAATCGGTTCGACCGCCGACTCGCTGAGGAGACGGAAGGATGGGAGGAAGCGCTCCGCACGCGCGACGACGACGGCAGCCTCGTACGCATGTTCTCGCGGACCGACGGAAAGAAGCTTCACGATCTGTATATCCTCACCTCCGAGCCCGGCGAGATCTCGTTTATAAGGCTTGGCGGCACTTTCTCAACCGACGACCTCCGGAAACTCGCGGACAAGCAATGACGGCCGATACGTTCAAAACCACAGTATGCGTACATCTCGACGCGATGTATCGCGTGGCGCTCGCCCTGTGCGGCGACGGCGCCGACGCGGCCGACGCCGTCCAGAATGCAGCCATCAACCTGTGGGAAAAACGCCGGCGGCTCGACGGTGTGGCCAACATGCAGGCCTACTGCGTGGGAGCAGCCCGCAACGCTGCCCTGACGCTCATTGCACGCCGCCATCCCGCCGACAGCATCGACACCGCTCCCCCTCCGCCCGACTACACCACCCCTGAGAGCCGCCTCGAAAACGCCGACGCCGCCAACCTCGTGGTAGCACTCATGGACACCCTCCCCGCGCGGCAGCGCACCGTGCTCGCCATGCGCGACGTTGAGGGACTTGAAATGAACGAAATCGAGAAGCTCACCGGCCTGACTGCACAGAATATCCGCGTACTGCTCTGCAGGGCCCGGGCCACTATCCGCAAACACTTCACGAAATGAACAACCATACACATACTTACGAAGAAATCGCCCGACTGCTCGACCTGTACTATACGGGCCAGTCGACACTCGCCGACGAGCAGACACTCCGCGAATATCTCGCTTCGCCCGACGCCGACCCGGCTTTTACGGTCGACAAGAGGATGTTCGGCGCCATCAACGCCCCTGTGGCAGCTCCCGAGCAGCTGAAACAAGGAATTTACAAGGAAATCGACCGCAAGGAAACATCTGAGCGTTTCATAAAGCGCATAAGCCCGTTCTGGCAAAGGGTTGCCGCGGCTGTCGCAATAACATTTGCCGTCGGAACCACAACATATCTTTCGGTTCCACATACGCCCGACGCCCCGATGCCTACCGAACTGACCGCCGATGAGGCACATGCCACTACCCAGCGTGCCCTCAACCTCCTCTGCCAGGTAATGGCCAAAGGTGAAACCGCCATCGCCAAAAGCGACTCCACCACCACCCACGCCATCGAGCAGACCATGCGTAAGCTCAACAAACTGCAGTAGGTAGCAAAACACCGACCATAAATAATCAAAGAACTCCATATGAAACATTTCCTCCTCGGCCTGCTCATCTGCTTGGCCGCCCTCGGCGCAAAAGCCGAATCGCTCTACGACGCATGCGAGAATATTCCCGGCATCTCGACAACCTACGTTTCAAAAGTTTTACTCGGAGCGGCGCAGAACCAAGTGTATATGTATCCCCAAGGGATGAACCTTAACCATATTGTCGGTAAGCTCGACGGAATCCAGGTGCTCGAAGGAGAGAAAAAAGCCGCAACCGCCCTGCGCGACAAAGCACGTCCCATACTTGACAAAGGTGGCTACGACCTCCTTCTGCGCAACCGCGACGAAGGCGAGGTTTCCGAAATCCTCTTCCGCAAGCTCGGCAACGGCCGCAGCGAATGTGTGGTCTACGACTACGACCCTGAGGACGGCGGCGAACTCAATATCGTGATATTCACCGGCACTTTCACCCTCCAGGATCTTACCCTCCAGGGCAAATCAGCCCAAGAGCGCTTCGACGCCAAACGCCTCTGATTCCAACTCACCTCACATCTTCTCCTCTTCTCACGATATTCCCAATACTCCCAAACACGATTGATTAGACATAATATCCCCAGGCGGCGGTGCGGGTTCCCAAAAATCCGTACCGCTGCCTTGTTTTTCCTCCCCTCACCTTTAAACCTGAAAATCTGCGTAATTAAGTTAATTTGCAAAAAAACAGGAGCGGTGCAGGATGTTTTATTGGAAAATTTAGTAACTTTGCAATGCTCAAAACACCCCGACGGCTCCAGAGGGCGCCCCGAGGCAAACCGGAGGCCTGAGAACCAGAAACATACGACACTGATACATAGGCCATCCGGCACACATCATACAGACAACTACAAAACCAAAAAACTCTTCTTTTATAATTATTTCCAACTATGACAAAGATTGGTATTAACGGCTTCGGCCGCATCGGCCGTTTCGTTTTCCGCGCATCAACCAAGCGCGACGACATCGAGGTTGTTGCCATCAACGACCTTCTCCCCGTTGACTACATGGCTTACATGCTCAAGTACGACACAATGCACGGTCGTTTCGAAGGCACTGTTGAAGCCGACATGGAAAAGAGCCTCCTTATCGTCAATGGCAAGCCCATCCGCGTTACCGCATGCAAGAATCCCGCTGAAATCGGCTGGGGCGAAGTAGGCGCTGAATACGTGGTTGAATCCACCGGTCTGTTCCTCACCAAAGAAAAAGCTCAGGCTCACATCGAAGCCGGCGCAAAATACGTGGTTATGTCCGCTCCTTCGAAGGACGACACCCCCATGTTCGTATGCGGCGTAAACGAAAAGACCTACGTTAAGGGCACTCAGTTCGTTTCCAACGCTTCCTGCACCACCAACTGCCTCGCACCCATCACCAAGGTGCTCAACGACAAGTTCGGCGTGGTTGAAGGCCTCATGACCACCGTTCACTCCACCACAGCTACCCAGAAGACCGTCGACGGTCCCTCGATGAAGGACTGGCGCGGTGGCCGTGCCGCTTCGGGCAACATCATCCCCTCGAGCACCGGCGCTGCCAAGGCTGTAGGTAAAGTTATCCCCGAACTCAACGGCAAGCTCACCGGCATGTCGATGCGTGTTCCCACCCTCGACGTTTCCGTTGTTGACCTCACCGTCAACCTCGCCAAGCCCGCTACCTACGAGGAAATCTGCAACGCCATGAAGGAAGCTTCCGAAGGCGAACTCAAAGGCATCCTCGGCTACACCGAAGACGCAGTTGTTTCGAGCGACTTCCTCGGCTGCCCCCTCACCTCGATCTTCGACGCAAAGGCTGGCATCCAGCTGACTCCCACCTTCGTTAAGGTCGTTTCGTGGTACGACAACGAAATCGGCTACTCCAACAAGGTGCTCGACCTCATCGCCCACATGAAGAAAGTCAACGGCTAATCCAAGCCACCGACCAACTTCCAACCATAAAAATGCCGGCCCGCAAGCCGGCATTTTTTTATCCATATACTTGATGGCTACCAAAAGCAGGGAGGATGTTGCAGAACACCAATTGGTGCCTATTACTGTAGGGACGCACGGCTCGTGCGTCCGCGCAACTGGCTGAAAATCACATATCACATCAGGACGCACAGACCGTGCGTCCCTACATTTCGGTAATTCTGCAACACCTCTCGATTGTTAATGAATCAGGCTCATACAGTTGCCGCCGAGGCGGTCAGAAGTCGGGCGTGTAGAGTTTGGCGTAGGCGCGGAGGTATTTGCGGAGCGACGATACCATCTCGCGGCTCTCCTGAAGCAGATTGAGGTATACATACAGTACACTCATGGATTCGGGGTCTTCCTCGTGGAGGTGCTGACGCAGACGGTGATAATTGGCCGAGAGCGCCCCCTTAAGCTCGTCGCAATGGCGACGCAACAGTGGCACTGCAGGAATGGCCTCCTGATTCATCATGGTGAGCACATCGTTGAAAAGCACCCCGATACGAGTGCGCAGCAATTCGAACTCATCCACATATGCCTGCGGAAGCGGGCGGAAATTATTGTCGACATGCTCGCGGCATGCCTCGGCCATACGCCGCAGATTGTAGAGGATGCTCATGCAGCAGTTGTTGCCGAGATAGAACCACGTATTCATTTCCATGGCCGTAGGGCGGTCTACCTGCCGGAGACAGAGGGTCTGCTTACGGCGGTCGTTTTTCAATACGGTCTTCGTCTGCCGGAGTGCTCGCTCGGTCTTTCCGAGCGGCCCGGGATTGTCTGCCAGGAATGCGCGTGTCAGCTCATCGTAGCACTGAGCGGCCAGGCCGATGAAGCTCTCCTGGCGCCCGGTGATATACATACGCAGCAGATGCCACGCCTCGGCCGGATCCTTCTCGGCGAGTATGGTCTGGAAAAGAACGTCGCCGCGCTCCTCCTTGCAGCGCTTCTTGAAACGCCGGTTGCTGCGTATCAGCAGCGCTATCGTGGCCAATCCGAGAGCAATCATTGCCCAATAGCTGCCGAAGTGCATGATGGCCACGATGATACCGGCCCCGATAAAGGCGACACCGGCCGTAAGAAACCATCCGCCGATTACGGATATCACGCCCGTAATGCGGAACACCGCGCTCTCGCGGCCCCATGCGCGGTCGGCCAGCGAAGTGCCCATGGCCACCATGAAGGTTACGAACGTAGTGCTGAGAGGCAGTTTCATGGAAGTACCCAGAGCGATAAGGCCACCGGCAAGCACGAGGTTTATCGACCCGCGCACCAGATCGAACGCCGCCCCGCTCTCCATTATGGTCTCATCCACATTGAAACGCCGGTTGAACCATCCGCGCACGCGCGCGGGCGTTACCCGACGCACCCATGCGAGCAGCGAGAGCGTCCAGCGCACCAGCCGGCGAGCTATGCGCGAGGATCCGAACATCTCGTCGCCACCCTGCTGCGAGCCCAGCCCTATTTCCGTGCGGGTTACGTTATGAGCTTTTTTCGAGGTGGCAAGCGACACCACCATGATCATACCCGCACCGATAAGGAAGTAGACCGGCGTATCGGCAGGGCCGTTGAGCGAGTCCATAAGAAACCCGTGTGCATCGCCCGAGCCGTTGGCTGCGAAATCCTGCCACGCCGACAGTCCGCTGAGAGGCACACCTATGAAATTCACAAGGTCGTTGCCCGCGAAGGCCATGGCCAGAGCAAACGTGCCCATCAGCACAATCACCTTCAGTACATTAACCTTCAGCGCGTGGAGCGCCTGCATCACGACGGTGAAAACCCCGAGCGAACCCAGAATGATTACCGCCGTATGGGAGTTTATCCACGCCTTCACGGCCGGAGTCATAAACGCCATATTGGATACACCCTTCAGCAGCAGAAAATAAACTATCGCCGTAGTGCAGACACCACCGAAAATGCCGATTTTCCACTTCAGGCGGCTCCGGTAGTTGAAGGTAAACACTGTTCTTGCAAGAAACTGCACCAGTGTTCCGAAAAAGAATGCTATGGCTACCGAAAGGAAAATGCCCAGAATCACCGAAAGGGCTTTTTCAGTGTTGAGGAGTTCGCTGAACCCCACACCGGCACCTGCGGCCATCTTGATCAGCGCCACGACAAATGTGGCTCCCAGAAGTTCGAAAACCATCGACACAGTAGTCGACGTAGGCATTCCGAGCGTATTGAACACATCCAGAAGAATAATGTCCGTAACCATCACGGCCATGAAAATGCAGATGATTTCGTAGAACGAGAAATTCTCCGGACGGAAAATGCCGTGGCGGGCTATATCCATCATGCCGTTGCTCATGGCGGCTCCCACGAAGACACCCACCGACGCAACAAGCAGCACACGCTTCAACGGCGCGGCTTTCGATCCGAGCGCCGACGTAAGGAAGTTGACGGCATCATTGCTCACGCCCACCCAGAGGTCGAACACGGCGAGCATGAAAAGAAAGATAACTACTCCGATAAATAAGAAATCCATTGGAAACAGTAAATGGGTAACGTTAATTTATGATGACTTCTATATGTCAATAACAATTTTCTCCGATGCAAAGCAACCGAAAAGATGTTTCATTTTTATTGCACAATTCTTAAGCATTCATTAAACGGGCGTCCCCCCGCTCCTCCGGGGGCAAACCAATCGGGGCCGAACGGCGTTATACTCTTGCCATACCGGAGACACAGCTCCGGAAAACTCACCGATCTTAAAAAAATCTACCATTATGACCTACACAGACCTTACCGACAAAAGTCCCCTTGTACTCATCGAGTTTTATGCAAGCTGGTGCCCCCATTGCCAGCGTATGATGCCCGTAGTGGCACAGGTAAAGGAACTCCTCGCCGGAACCGCCGAAGTATATCAGCTCGACATCGACGCCAACCAGGAAGCCGCCGAAGCCGCCGGCGCCGAATCGATTCCGACATTTATCGTCTACAAGGACGGTAAGGAAGTCTGGCGCCACAGCGGCGAAATCGAAGGCGAGGTACTCCTGAGCCACGTGCAGAAATACGCCTGAAAAATCCACTGAGCTACCTACGTCATGGACAGTTCATCGACCCTCCTGAGCGATTTTCTCGGCCAGCTCGGCGTAGCCCACACGCGCGGCTACACGTCGGAGCGCTACGTGTCGATGCCCTTTCCCACGCTGTTCGGCCTGAAGAAACTGCTGGAGGAATATGGTGTGGAAAGCCGCGGTATCCGGCTGGAGAATCCGGCCGACATAGTGAGCCTCCCCACCCCGTTTCTGGCCAGGACGGTAGGCGGATTCATCATCGTGACCGCATGCGACGGCCATAAGCTCGACTACATATCGAGCGGACAGCCTGAAACCATCGCCGTGGAGGATTTCACACCGGCCTGGTGCGGCACCGCGCTGCTCGCCTATCCGCGTCGCGACGCGCGCGAACCGGGCTACGGCCTCCACAAGCGGCTGGAGATAGCCCAGGCCGCCAAGCGATGGATTCTGATTGCTATCGCCGTAGGGCTGGGAATCTACCTCTTCGTGAGCGGAGGCCAGTGGCGCCACTGGTCCATGTGGGGTATCGCCGCCATCGACCTTGCGGGCATATTTATAAGCTGGCTGCTCCTGCAGAAAACGCTGAAAATCCATAGCCGCGCCGCCGAAAGGGTTTGCGGCGTAATCGAGGCCGGAGGATGCGACGACGTGGTCCACAGCGCAGCCTCCAAATTCTTCGGCCTGTTCTCCTGGAGCGAGGTCGGCTTCACCTATTTCTCGGTGAGCCTGCTCTGCCTGCTGATTTTTCCGGAATATACACCCTATCTGGCCACAATAAATGTATGCTGCCTTCCGTATTCATTCTGGAGCGTATGGTATCAGAAGTTCCGCGCCAAAGCGTGGTGCACGCTCTGCCTTACGGTGCAGGCTTCACTGTGGGGGCTGTTCGGCTTCTATCTTGCCGGAGGGTGGCTCAGCCATGTGTTTCCGCTCCGCATCCAGTTTTTCGTGCTTGGATTCACCTACGCAGGCGTTCTCCTGGCCCTCAACAGCGTAATGCCACGTTTTGAAAACCGACAGCAATGAAACCACGACAGATACCACCGCCCGACCCATCGGTGAAGTTCACCGAACTCACTCCCCTGCAGCTCAATGCGCTCCACCTGGCCGACAAGCGCACCCTGCTCACCCCCCAGCTGCTCGAGCAGATGGCTGCCCGACGCGCCGCCCAAGCCAGAACATCGGCAGGGGATAAAATGTTATAGTCTATAGACAATACGACAAAAAACCAACAAACTAAAAACATATATCATTATGAGCGAATTCAGCAACATAATCGGCGAATCGAAACCCACTCTGGTCGACTTTTTCGCAACCTGGTGCGGCCCATGCAAAATGCAGGCTCCCATTCTCGAAGCAGTCAAGAAAACCGTAGGCGACACAGCCAACATCGTGAAAATCGACATCGACAAGAACCAGGAACTCGCCATGCGATACCGCGTACAGTCGGTGCCCACCCTCATTCTGTTCAAGAACGGCGAACCCGTATGGCGCACCGTCGGGGTGCAGCAGCAGGGCCTGCTCGAAAGCAAAATCAGGGAGTATATCCCCGAAAAATCCGACGAAAAGTTCAACTGAAGAAGTGTCATCACGACCCGTCAGCTAAAACGGTTTTAAAAATTTACAAACTATGGATACATTGAAAAACGCATTGGCCGAAGCCAAGCCGACACTCGTCGAAGTGTTCTCGCCCCGATGCTCGCATTGCGTGGATATGGAGCCGGTAGTAGCCGAGCTCCGCACCCGACTGGCCGACAAGGCCAACGTGATTCAAATCGACGGCACCGCCGACCAGGATATTATGCACGAATACAAAATAGCCGCCTATCCCTGCTGGCTCCTCTTTAAGGACGGCAAACTGGCATGGCGCGACTACGGATCGAAGCCTCTGGGTGAACTCGAGCACATGGTGCGCGACTTTATCTGAGTTTTTCGCGATAAATCATTACCTTTGCAAGGGAGTCGACATTGCGCCGGCTCCCTTGCCGGTGTTTTTACCGCCAGTTCATTCAGTCAACCGCCAGTTCCTATGAAAATCCTGATACTCGGTGCCGGAAAAATGGGCACTTTCTTCTGCGACCTCCTGTCGTTCAGCCACGATGTCGCACTCTACGACCCCGACCCGAAGCGTATGCGGTTCATTTTCAATGCCCGGCGTATGCTCAGTCTCGACGAGGCCGACGAGTTCGCCCCGGAATTGCTTATCAACGCCGCTACCGTCAGCCATACCATTGAGGCATTCCGCGAGGCGCTCCCGCATCTGCCGGCCACCTGCATACTCAGCGACATAGCCTCCGTAAAATCAGGCTTGCCGGAATTCTACGCCTCAGCCGGGCATCCGTTTGTGAGCACCCACCCCATGTTCGGCCCGACTTTCGCCTCGCTCGACAATCTGAGCCACCAGAACGCCATACTAATCAGCGAGGGGTCGGACCTTGGCAAAGCTTTTTTCCGCGACCTCTACAGCTCGTTGCACCTCAACATCGCCGAAGCCGACTTCGCCACCCACGACCTTATGATGAGCTATTCGCTCACCGTCCCCATGGCCGCCACAATGGCATTCGCCAACATCGCCGGGCGCCAGGAAGCCCCCGGAACCACCTTCGGGCGCCACATAGCCATAGCGCGCGGCGTAACCTCCGAAGACGAGAACCTGCTGGTTGAAATCCTGATGAACCCACACAGCGCCACACGCCTCGACGCCCTCATCGCCAGCCTCCAGTCGCTCCGCGACGCCGTAGCCTCCGGCAACCGCCCCGCCCTCCGCTCCTACATCGCCTCCGCCGCCTCCGCCGTCAAATAACCACCGTGCCACCCGATAGAAGATGGTCTAAATAGGAGGTGCGAATCATTTCGCACCTCACGCATTAACAGAACTCCCGTACCTATAGGATGGGTGCGCCCTAAGGCTGCGGAGGGCGGCTGGGAATCACCAGATGTATAAGCTGGCTCTCCTGTTCCTGCGAATCCATCAGGATTTTGAGGTCAGAATAAAGATGCGTTACATCATCGTATTTGCCGGTCATCTCAAATACGAAAGGCTCCTCCCGCATAGGTACATACAGCGAGAATTCAGTCTTGAAATGAAATAAATATCCAGATATATCCTCTCGTTTACAAAACGCACTGATAGCCAAAGAATAGTCTTTATCGCTATAAGTAGAAACATCCCACGTCTGCCATGGCTCAGTCTGCAGTTTTAAACTTCTTACGATAAAGCCATTTGTATATTCGTAACTCTTAAGGCGATCGCCGGATTTATATTCTTTCCAATTTAAATCACACCTTTTACACTTCATATCGGAGAAATAAAAATTCCCCTCCATCCAGGAAACACCCGGAAGCCAATGACCTTCAGTATCAGGGTTCAGAAGATTCTCTCCATTCTCATTCTCCACAACTATTCTTAGGAGTTCCTGATAACGGTCCGGATAGCCGGGCCAAGCTTTTGAGTTGAGTTTTTTATCCTCTTCTCCGCACGCCGAAGCAAAAACTGCGAGCATGCAAAGGATTACCGCGTTTATCCAAATTCGAAAAAAAAGTTTCATGATGATTGGTTTCAGTTAACATGGGTGATTTACAAAGGAGGGTAATTAATTTATACCCAAACTCTTACACTTAACATTTTGTAGAGATAGTGGGTGCGCCCTAAGGCTGCGGAGGGCGGCTGGGAATCACCAGATGTATAAGCTGGCTCTCCTGTTCCTGCGAATCCATCAGGATTTTGAGGTCAGAATAAAGATGCGTTGCATCATCGTATTTGCCGGTTACATCGAATACGAAAGGCTCTTCCCGCATCGGTACATACAGCGAAAACTTCGTCTTGAAACTATATGAAAAGTCCGGCAAACGCTTTCGTTTACAAAATGCCAGGATGGCAAAAGAATAATCGTTTTCACTATACAAGGAAACATCCCACGTCTGCCATGGCTCAGTCTGTACTTTAAGGCTCCTGACAATGAAGCATGACAGCATATCGCTAATCTTAACCAAGACGCCCGTTTTATACTCACTCCATAATAATTCACATTTCCGATTCTGCATATCGGTCATATAAAAATTCCCGTCCATCCAGGAAATACCCGGAAGCCAATGACCCTCGGTGTCAGGATTCAGAAGATTCTCTCCATGTTCATTCTCCACAACAATCCTAAGAATTTCCTGACTCAGATCAGGATAATCGGGCCAAGGAGGGGAGTTCTCTATGAAGTCATCATCCTTGCACGCGGAAGTAGCAATCACGAGCATGCAAAGGATTACCGCGTTTATCCAAATTCGAAAATAATGCTTCATGACATTCACCTTAATATTGTTGCAAATTTTATATCAGTATAGCGTTTCTCAGTCTCTATCGGATACGATGAAGAATCAACATCGAAATTTGTCAAGTTGAATACACCGTCAAGATACCAACCATTATATGTCCCATAGCCACCCCAATTATAGAAATTATAGCAACGTCCATCTACCTCTTCCCAATCGCTAAGTATCTTTACCGTCCCCAACATCGGGTCAAGTTCACATAATCTTCGCCTGAGATGATAATCCTGAGCACCATCACATATCCAAGCATGCCCAACGCCATCATTATTATTCCCCATCATAACAATGACCGGAGAATAATGAAGTACACTTGAAATCGCTCCGAATTCATAATCTCTGAAAACTACCTCATACCCCCATTTCTCCATTGTTTTCTTCCATTTGTCGCGATTCGTTGACGTTCCGCCTGCATTATAACTACTTTCATTCAGTTCGCCTAACTGTCTGCAAAGGTGTGCCAGCTGTGTGTGCACTAAGGTAACATTTCCTTCAGTACACCCATCTTTAACTACCTTATACTGATATTGTATACTGAAATGAAAATGTTTTTTTATCTCTTTCCAATCCAGATGTAGCACCTGACCATTCACCTCATCAGAATAAGTTAAAAGCAAATCTTGCGGATATTCATAATATGACAACGCAAGCGCAAGAGCCGTATTCGTACACCCACAAAGCTTATTAGGGCAGAATTTACCTTCGTAAAACTCACCTTGCCCCCAATAATTGGGCGTTCGGGGCGCAATCCTGCTATGCCATATTGTATCGGTCTCGTAATATGTAATCATATCACGTTTATATGGGAACCAATTGCCTTCAGCTCTGGACTTGGGTTCTTCCGGTTGATTGATATATTGTTTCGCCGCTTCTACAAACATGAGAAAGCCGGGATTGTCAATCTCGCTCATGTCGTGGAGACTGCCGACGAGAGAGACCGCAAGCAGCTCCTCGGTGGATTTATTTGAGGAAACCAATGCGAAGCCGCTCTCATCTTCATAATTCACAACATAAAGAGGATATTCGGAATCATCAGCCGACCGGGATTTTGAATCGCGCAACACGATGGCGCCCTCCCGTTTGTTGACTTTCCGTCTGAAACTCGTCGCACTTCGCGAATTTTCCGCTTCCCAGTCCAACAGATTAAGCCCCCTTTCAGCAGCCTCAACCGCCTCGTCAGGAGTCCTCATATTGGGGTTTTGAGATTCGGGAATATGGTTCTCCGGCATTTCTGCAATCAGACTCTCATCGTTGCTACAGGCTGTTAGACATATAGCCAACAGACCCAAATAAATGAAATGCTTCATGATGATTGGTTTTGGTGTCATAGTATGATTCGCAAAAGTAACGATAGCTATTCATTTTTCCAAATTTTGTATTAAAAATTTATAGCGAGCGATTTAACACACGACGCCCCGCTATGGGGCATGGATCCTGAATATGCTTCCATAACGCTCTGCTTGTTCGATTCGCGGGTCGAAAAGAACCAAAAGACCGAGGGGCGCTGCGGCTGAGCGGCAGAACTCGCTGCGCTCAGACACTGCCGCTCCGAGACGCCGCAGCTCTGCGACCGCTCTCGCCTGCTTTTCTCAGGGCGCCCAGCCATCCGGACAGGAACAGCAGAGGCCCGGATGGCCGAGCCTGGGATAAGCTCAAATGAGAGTATTACAACCGGAGCCTCGGAGAGCCGATGTTGTGGTAGAAAACATTCATTTCGAGAAAATAATCAAAAAAATTCATCATGCTTTCCACACATTCCCAACCTATTACCATCTCAAAAACTATTTAGCGGATTTTTTGGACTCGCAACCGCCCAAATCGGTTGTAACTTTGCATCGCAATCATTTCCAAATAGCCTCTTGAATCCAATTTGTTTGCGCTTCGGGCTTTAGCCCGAGTCAACCCCTATCCATTATGATTAC
>OKRZ01000823.1_pt1 | contig 24528 bp, 18 predicted proteins | sample 1601141 | NCBI WGS metagenome assembly OKRZ01 (sample SAMEA3541524, study PRJEB24748) | human gut metagenome | biome: human gut; feature: human-associated habitat; material: faeces | place: China | collected 2012
AATAATTAATTTTGCGATGATGTAACTTTTTGAAACCCCAGCTGACACGTATCTTTAAGAAATCGAACCAGGATTTCACCGATTCCATGAACTTCTCTTCGGAGATAGTCCATCCGGCAGATACTGAAGGAAAATATCCCCAGCGGTTACCTTTGGCAAACTTCGATGAGCCATCGGCACGCATGGTGGCATTCACCATATAACGTTCTTTCCATGTCCAACCCAAACGAGCGAAATATGACATACCACGGGTAGAGTCGTAAGGAGAACCTTTCACTGTCTTATTTTCCGTACCGTTGGTATTTACCAGATAAGCATGATCCCAATCATCGAATCCGGGGATAAGACCAGTATTGGAGCCTTCGGTATTACTACCATCATAGGTAGACAATTCACTACCTATCAAGGCATTGATATGATGTTCAGTAGCAATATTGAAATCGTAAGAGAGAGTATTGGTCCACACCATCGACAGACCGTGACCATGACTTTGATTCACTTTGCTCACGGTGTTGGCCGTTTGCGGGGTAAACTGATACTTCGGTGTATAGGCACGGTATTCGGAAGCGCCGTAGCTGATACCGTAGACCGTTTTAAATCTCAAGTTTTTGATGGGTTCAATCTGCACATATACGTTAGCATCGAGCGAACCATTCTTGCTGTTGTTATAGCGATTCACCATCATGTTTCCATAAGGATTACCATCGTTTACATTCCAGTCGGAGTTTACCGTAGAATTGTAGTTGCCATCAGCATCATAAACGGGAATAATAGGAGATGCGGAGAAAGCACTGCGCAGGTTGTTATTCCAGATGTTTCCCGTACCCATGCCTCGTGTGTCTTTCCAGACAAAACCCACATGTTCGCCCACAGTCACCAGTCCGTTCCACATCTTATGTTCAGAGTTGACGCGGAAGTTATATCTTTTATAATAAGAAACATCTGAGCCACCAATCAGGCCATCCTGACCAGTGTAGCCACCTGAAATAGCATAAGTAGAAGTTTTGGAACCACCTGTGAACGAGAGGTTATGGCTGGTAGTTAATCCGCCATCTTCAATAGCCTGGTCAATCCAATCAGTATCATATATATTCCCCCTGGCATCATGTATGGAGCTAAGCGAAGCCCAATCCACCGGCGACATGCCTGAGTTGAGACGAGCTTCATCCATAATACTCATATACTCTGAAGCATTGAGCATACTGTATTTACGACCTATCGTCTGCCAACCGGCAAAACCATCATAGCTGATTCTGCAAGTACCTTCCTTACCACTTTTAGTAGTAACCAACACTACACCATTGGCAGCCTGCGCACCATAAATAGCAGCCGAAGCTGCATCTTTCAATACATCGATACTTTCAATATCAGCAGGATTCAAAGTAGAAATGTCGCCACCCACACCATCGATAAGATAGAGAGGCTGAGAATTACCCACCGTACCCAATCCACGAATGGTTACACTCATGCTGGCACCCGGCTGTCCGGAAGTAGAGACAATGTTCACACCGGGTGTTTGTCCCTGCAAAGCAGAGAGAGGGTTCGTCGTGTTCAGTTTAGCAATGTTTTCACCCTTCACCTGAACCGTAGCACCGGTTACCAGCTTCTTCTTCTGAACGCCATAACCTACCACGACTACTTCATCCAGCATTTCGGTATCTTCTTTTAATGAAACATTGATAACCGAAGAATCACCTACTTTAAATTCCTGAGATTTGTAGCCGATATAAGAGAATACCAGCGTTTGCCCGGTTTGGGCTGTTACGGAATATTTACCGTCCATATCGGTTATTCCACCGGTGGAAGTCTCTTTCACCTGGACGCTGACACCAATCAACGGCTCATTGTCCGTGGCAGATGTCACAACTCCCGAAATGGTTTTGCTTTGAGAAGGGATAGCCTGAAGACTACTGATTGCAGGTACCAGAAGTAGCAGTACCAATGCAACACGGCATAAATGCAAATTTATGCACTTTTCAAAGAATGTCTTTCTCATTGTACATTGTTTAATGGTTAATATCAAAGATTTTATTGTGTTCTTTTTCGTTTACAAAAGAAACCACGACAAATGTATGGAATGAAGTTGAAAGACTTTGAAAAGAATGTTATGAAGAGGAGACAGATTGGTTAATCCTCACTCCTGAAATGTTACTAATAAAGGTACAATTTGTTTTTATCCCCCTCACAGAGGTACTATGAAGGGGATAATGACTTACTGATTCACAACGAAATTACGTATCTGACACCCGGTTCTCTCACCTTTGGCTATACGCAAACGCAAGGTATGCCGACCGGAAACCAGTTCTGTTTCCAGCATATACACCCATGGAATATATAAGTTCCGGCTCCAATCAGTAAATGTATCCAGCTTCTTGAACGGAGCGCCATCCACACTGTATTCCAGCACACAGGCTTGCGGACCGGCTGCGCAGAAGATACCTACAGCGCGTCCTTCAAAAGAGAATGAAAGACTGGCTCCGGCACGATCAGCCACCAACATGGGAACATGTACGAAACCTTTACGGGTATTCCCTTTCACTGTAGGCGTCCAGTCATCCACCACTTTCCAACCATTCAGTTGCTTGGCAGAACGGATATCCGCAAATACACCTTTATCATAAGAATAGGAATCTATCGGTTTTTCCGGCACCTCATGTGCCCGGACGGTTTTCTTTACCACGTCGCCACTCCATTCAAGGTCGAAGAGACGGTTAATAGCGGCAGCATAATATGTATGACCATTCCAAGCAGGATGTGTGCCACCAAATTCTTTCCAATCAAACTCACCATCGCGCATACGCTGCGCCACTTCTTCCGCCAGATTGATAGAGGAAACATAATAATGATTGGCTACACTTTCATGATTCATAATAACCTGGGGTTGTATACCCTTGTCCAACAAAGGTATGAATGGATCGTAAATAAAGTGAAGCATGACAATATCCATTTCCGGACTGACAGTACGGGCATGACGAATAATACCCTCCATACCGCGCGTCTGCCGGATATAATCGAATCCGTTTGTATCATCATTTACCGCTGCCTCAACAAATAATAGATCAGGCATTCCTTTCTGCAACACATCATTTTCAAAACGGAAAGCATGAGGAGTGCTTCCGGTAGAAGGTATTCCGGCATCAATGAACGTAAATTCAGTTTCCGGGAAACGCTGTTTCAAATCTTCCTGTATCATATTCCGCCAACCACGCATTTCGGTAATGGAACCACCCAGAAAAGCGACACAACCTTTTTTCTCTTTTGCAAACTTCAGATAAGAGTTAGTAAGGCTACCACGTTGATGGATCACTTGTTTCTTCTGATAATCCGGTTGGTTACGGATTATAAAATCAACAACCGGTTCAGCATTATCTAAACTATGGGGATGATGATCGCAACCGGGTTTCAATATGATTTCGACATTACCTCCCAAAGCACGATAACGTTCAGCAGCAATCTTCATGTGCTTTTCATACGGCACAATCTTGTCACTATCACCACAAACGCCCATCACTGGAATACCGGCAGCCGCTAATGGAGCCAGGTTATCAATCGGATTTCCTTTGAAATCTTTGGCATTTTCTTCAGTCAATCCCCATTCTGCAAGGAAGCCTTTCCAGAAATCACGTTCCCAGTTCTCGGAGAAATAGAGCATATCGCATACAGGAGCGTCCACATAGATACAGGCCACTTTATCAGGATTATTTGCCGCCCAGTTAAATGCGAATAATCCGCCACGACTGAAGCCTTCTAACGTCACTTTGGGAGAAAGACGATAATATCTGCACATGACTTCATAGAAATCAGTGCCCAAGCGTTGCGCACGCGGACTTCCATAAAGATGAGTCAAATCATAATACACCACATGAAAACCTTTTTCCAACAAAGCCTTATCTACCGAAGGGAAAGCTCCGAAAAATGCAGGACGCCATATCCAGGGACGCCCTTCCGCTACCTTGCGGGGGGCAACAACGATAGCGCGGCGTGCATTACAAATAAAATCATAACGATCGAACCCTTCCCATTGCGACTTCTTACCGGGGAAAGGTTGAACGGTGACAATTGCAGGCGCCTCATTACCGGTCAGTGTACGATAAAGTTCACCGGCAATCAATGCAGCTCCTTGTTCATTGGGGTGGATACCATCCGTATAGTAATCAGGATATGGCTTCAGCAGTGCATAAAGATCCACAACGGGCAGATGACGTTTCTTCGCTACACTGCGTATTACAGGAATAATACCGTTTGTAATTACGCTATCGTTAATACCAAAATTCCGTTTTACGGCAGGAACAGGCAGACAAAGATATATCTTAGGTTTGGAAGGCAATTCCTGAAGAATATCCAGCATTTCCGTCAAATCCTTCTTAAAATCTTTTCCATAACGCCAATTCCAGGGTTTACTGTCATTCGTTCCCAATTTAATGGTAACGATATCCGGCTGAAATGCCAAAAGATCACGAAACTTCTGTTCGTGCATATAAGGATGATCCCCCTTATTCAACAATACACGGGCACTAATTCCGAAATTGCGGACATCGTACCCTTCACCCAAAAGCTGGGAAAGTAACCCCGGATAACTGTTCTGAAACTGATTTTTAATTCCTGAGCCATAAGTGATACTGTTTCCAACACAGGCAATCTTTACAGGTTTCTTTTCTTGTGCCACTGCCCACAGACTGAACAAGCACAAAAAAAGTAAAAGAGTGTTTTTCTTTTTCATAATATCTATATTAAATATACTCCATAGCATTTTTGACCGACACAAAGATACATTTTATTTTAAAACCAAAGTCTAATGATTAGTCACTTAAAGGTTATCAACACTCTCGTATACGTATTTAGTTTGGATAAAATCTCCATCCTCGCTCCATAAATAGATAATATCTTCAAAGAAAGTCCCAGCCCAATACCATGACCTGAATATTCCCTTGTATTGGTTGCACGATAGAATGCCTGGAAAATAAGCTGTATTTCATCTTCAGGAATGCCAATACCTTTGTCTTCTATTTCCAAAATAGTGCTCCCTTCCTTAGGATACAGCCGCACAGCTACAGGTTGTTCACCGGAATATTTACAGGCATTGTTCAGTATATTACGGATTGCTATTTTCAGCAAATGCAGATTAGCCCTTACCACTGGCAGGCTCTCTTTCTGAAATGTATTACTGAACTGCATCCGCTCATTCTCGGCACACAGTATGATCAGAAGTTCTGCCAGGTCCACATCTTCCATATTATTCTTCAGAAGTTCTTCATCCTGATGCGAAAGGAAAAGGAGGGATTTTATCAACAAGCTGATTCTTTTGCTTTCATCCGAAATACGGTTCAAAGCCTTGATATATTCTTGTGGCGAACGTTCTTTCAGCAAGCTGATTTCACACTCTCCCTGAATGGCCGTCAGCGGATTATTAAGTTCATGGGAAGCACTGCTTACGAAAGATTTCTCGGACTTGAAAGCCGCGTCTATGCGGTCGAGCATACCATTGATAGAAGTGATCAGATCGTCCAGTTCGTCATGGTTACCGGCTGTCTTAATCCTGATATTCAGATTATTCCCCCGGATGCGCCGCAGCTCTTTCAAAATACGCTTCACCGGTGCCAACATTCGATTGGCATAAAACCTTCCAATGAAATAAACCGATATGGAACTGAAAATGAACAAAAGAAGTATCAGGATAAGCACATGATTCTGTATCTCCGTTCCATAGTTGTTCCGGGCAAGTATCAGAACTATAAAATTACCTTCATTATCCGGATAATACAATGCCGCACCCACCTCTTTTTTATAACGGAATGAAACCGGCTCTTCCATGAATAGTCGCTTCTGCTGCTCTTTGTTCAGATACTTATCAAGTGTATCTTTCACAGTCTCCATGCTATCGGTATTCAGTAAAATTTCCTTAGCCTGGGGAAGAAGCCCTTCGTATTCCTGACGGATAATTTCATAACTACTCTCGTCTACTTCATCCTTTTCCCAATGTTTCTGGGCAGTAAGATAGGCTTTATCTGCCAGGTAAGAATCGTACAGCCTATTGATATAGTTATAAATGAAAAAATAGAAAACAACCATGATACAGGTAAGCATACATATCGTGATACCCGTATAGAACAACGCTATTTTACTTCCTATCTTCACTACGATTCTCCGTTTAATGAGATTCCATAATATAGCCCAAACCTACCACCGTATGGATAAGTTTGTTTTCATAATCTTTATCAATCTTAGTACGCAGGTAGTTCACATACACATCTACTACATTGGTATTCGTATCAAAATTCTTATCCCATACATGTTTCAGGAGATTCACCCGAGAGAGCACAACACCCTGGTTATTCATGAAGTGCTCTAAAAGTCGGTATTCTTTTACCGTCAGTTCCATTTCACGGTCACCACGACGGGCACGCCTGGTATTGCAATCGAGGATAAGGTCACCACAAACAAGCTCCGAAGTTCTTTTCTCCTTGCTCCTGCGCAGCAAAGCGGTGATACGCGCTTCCAACTCCTGAAAGCTGAAAGGCTTCACCAAATAATCATCGGCACCTGCGTAGAGTCCTTTTACAATATCATCTGTTGTACCCAAGGCCGTAAGCATAATGACGGGGGAATCGTATCCATAGAGTTGGCGGTACTGCCTGCATAGGTCCAGTCCATTCATCTTGGGCATGATTATATCCAGAACAAGTAAGTCAAAAGGTTCGTCCTGAGCCAGCTGCCAACCATCCGCACCATTATAAGCTACAGAAACCGTATGCCCGAATTCCTGCAATCCCCGTTCTATGAAAGAGGCTATATTGACTTCATCTTCTACCAACAGTATCTTTGCCATAGTTTTTAAAACTTAAAGAAAGCACAAATATACGTTTTATAGTTTTTTCTGCTTCAATCTACCGTCTTTATCATATAACATTTTACCATAAACAATCTCGACAATCAACGGGAAAACAAACAAAGCGAAGAAAGTAGCCCCGATCAGACCTCCGATAATAACAATGGCCAGCGGTCGCTGCGATTCGGAACCGATTCCATGACTCAGCGCCGCAGGCATCAGGCCGATAGCCGCCATTGCAGCCGTCATCAGCACGGGCCGAACCCTGGAACGCACACTGGTTTTTACAGCATCGGGCAACGCCAACCTCGCCTGCAGATTGTGTTTGATATCGGATATCATAATCACTCCATTTTGGATACAGATACCAAAAAGAGCAATGAACCCGATACCGGCAGAGATCGAAAAATTAAAGCGGGTTATGAGCAAGGCAGCAATACCACCCACAGCGGCAAAAGGTACATTCAGCAATACCAAACCTGCATCCCGTGCATTGGAAAACAGGATGAAAAGAATAATAAAGATGATGATAATGCTGACAGGAACCACCTGCGCCAAACGTTGAGTAGCACGTTGCTGGTTTTCAAAATCTCCAGTCCACTTCAAAGTATATCCTTCGGGCAAATGCACTGCGGCATTCACTTTCTTCTGAGCCTCAGCAACGGCAGTTCCCATATCTCTACCCCGGACCGAGAATTTCACGGCACAGAAACGGGCATGATTATCACGAAAGATAAGTAAGGGGCCGGTGATAGTCTTTATCTCCGACAGTTCCTTAATCGGCACCATCGTACCATCCATAGCGGGTACCAGTATTTTTCCTATCTCATCTTCGTTGCATCTGAATTCCTCTTTATAACGCACCATGATATTGAACTTCTTCTCATCTTCGTAAAGCAAGGAAGCCGACTTACCTCCAATCGCCATTTCGATAATGGACTGTACATCTTCTTTAGCCACTCCATAGCGTGCGAGCTTATTCTCATCCAGTTCTATGCGCAATTCCGGCTGTCCGATATTTCGTATTACCCCCAAATCTTCGATGCCATCCACGGTTCCCAATATTTTATAAATCTCTACGGCTTTTTTCTCGGACTCATACAGATCTTTACCGAAGACTTTCACAACTATAGAACCCTTTACACCGGAAGCTGCTTCTTCCACATTATCCGTAATCGGCTGGGAGAAGTTAAAGTCTATACCCGGGTAAATCTCCAGTTCATGTTGCATTTTGTCAATCAATTCCAGTTTGGTAAAGCCACTTTCCCAGTCCTTTTCCGGATAAATATCTACGTGAAACTCGATATTATAAAACCCGGTGGCATCGGTTCCGTCATTGGGGCGTCCGGTCTGAGACATCACCTGTTTCACTTCAGGAAAGCTTCTCAGCTTCGTCCGCATCTTGTTTGCCAGATTGACGGACTCATCCAAAGCTATACTTTGCGGTAAAGTGGCACGGATATAGATAGAGCCTTCATTCAACTGGGGAAGGAATTCCGTTCCGAGGAAAGAAAATGCATACAACCCCACCACTGCCACAAACGTAGCAATCGTAATCGTCACCTTGCGATAAGCATAGCAGACATCAAACAAGGCGGATGATTTCTCATTAACAAAGCGGAGGAACCTGTTATTCTTTTCGCGCACATTCTTCTTTAACAGCATGGCCGAAAGTACGGGTACCAGAGTCAAGGTGAACACCAATGCCCCCAACAAAGCAAAGCCCAGCGTAAAAGCAAGCGGTGAAAACATCTTCCCCTCTACTTTCTGGAAAGAGAAAATAGGAATCAGCGCCGTAATGATAATCAGTTTGGAGAAAAAAACCGCTTTCGCCTTATCTTTGGCAGCATTACGGATCAATCCCATCTTTGACATGACATTGAATGCCGGCATTCCCACTTCACGCACTTTCTTGTCAAGAACTACAAAGATACCCTCGACCATCACCACCGCACCGTCTATAATAATACCGAAATCAATGGCTCCCATGGACAACAAATTGGCGGACATACCCATTATACGCAGGCAAATGAAAGCAAATAATAATGCTAATGGAATGACCACTGCCACCACCACGGTAGTCCGCCAATCCGCCATAAATATCAACACAATGAAAGTCACAAACAGGATGCCTTCTATCAGGTTGCGTGTCACTGTGCTCACAGCCAGATCTACCAAGTTCTCACGATCATAGAAAGGTACGATCTGTACATCCGATGGCAGCACTTCTTTATTGATATAGGCTATTTTCTCTTTCAGGGCTTTAATCACTTCACCGGGATTCTCCCCCTTACGCATCACGACAATACCTTGCACGACATCGTCTTCATCCATTCGGCCTACTTGTCCGAGGCGGGGTAAACAGGACTCGTGCACATCTGCCAGGTGTTTCACCAGAATAGGAGTACCTTTCACATTTTTCACAACGATATTTCCAATTTCCTCCACATCGTTAATCAGTCCGATACCCCGGACAACATAGGCTTGGGAGCTTTTTGTGATCACATCACCACCGACATTGATATTACTTTTCTCTATGGCTTCAAACAATTCCAGAGAGGAGATATCGTAATTCCTCAATTGGTTGGGATTCACACTGACCTCAAAGGTTTTCACCTCTCCACCGAAACTTACAATATCGGCCACACCGGATACGGAACGTAAATTCCGCTCAATCACCCAGTCCTGAATGGTCTTCAGTTCACGAACCGATTTCTTCTCACTTCTCAACGTATAGCGGAAGATTTCTCCCGTAGGACCATACAAAGGCTGTACTTCCGGAGTAACGCCTTCCGGCAAATCAGCATCATTCAATAGATTATAGACCTGTTGACGGGCTGTAAAATCGTCTACATGATCTTCAAACATTACATTCACCACCGATAGTCCGAACAAGGTGGTAGAGCGTATGTCCGTCTTCTTTTGTACGGAGTTCATTGCTATTTCAATAGGGATGGTAATGAACTTCTCCATCTCCTCGGCACTCCGCCCGGGCCATTGGGTAATAATAGTTACTTTGGTGTTGGTTACATCCGGAAAGGCATCTATCGGGGTATGCTTGAAAGAGACAATTCCTGCAATAACCGCAAGTACCGTAAAAAAGAATATGAAGAACTTATTCTTCAAAGAGAAAGCTATGATGTTATCTATAAACTTATGCATATCAAGTTCTTTATCTGTTATTCAGCATTCAATGCGTTATATACCAGCAATGTGTTTCTATTCAAGATACGGTCGCCCTCCTGCAAGCCGGATTGTATATAGCATCGGTTCCTTAACTGCTTATACACTTCCACTTCCTTTACTTGCAGCCTGCCGTCTTCGCTTGCCGTCACTACATAATTTTTTCCATTCTCAAAGATCAGGGCATGTAAATCAATGCAGGGCATCGTATCATCCGTTGATTCGCATTGTACATATACATTAGTAAACATGCCGGGTTTCAACAGATAATCCGCATTACGAAGTTTAATTCTCACGCTCATGGTTTTACTTTCTTCATCGAGGATGTGGTAAACCTTATCAATACTCCCTGTAAACTCTCTGCCGGGATAGGCCAATGCCGTGATACGGACAGGAGCACCTTCTTTCACTTTACGGATATCACTCTCATATACATCGCCCATAATCCAGACATTATCCAGACCGGATACCGTGAATAGTTCTTCACCCTGGTCGGAGCGTATCTGCATATCTTTATTCACATGCTTCTCCGCCACAAAGCCCGTTATCGGTGATTTAATCTCATATCTGGATTCATCGGACAGATTATAGATGGAATAGACTTCCTTCAGGCGTCTTTCCTCCGTCACGGCACTCACCAATTCCTGACGGGCCTGCAATGTGTCGCGGGCCGAAGCCATGCCGGCATTGTACATATCTTGCGCAACATCCCAGTTACGGCGGGTTACGGCCACTTGTTGTTCCGCATCCTTCAGCTGTTTCTCATATTCCGCCACTTCACCACTCTTTACCACAGCAAGCACTTCCCCTTTATGTACGTAGTCTCCCACCTCGGCATTCACAGCAATCACCCGTCCACCGAACATTGGAAAAGCCTGTACCACTTGCTCCTGATTAAACGTCACACGACCGTTCAGCGTCAACTCGTCAATTAAGATACGTGTATGTACGGTATCTATGCTGACAACTTGCATCAAACTATCTGTCAGACACATCTCTGGAGATACTGAAGTTTCATTATTATCTTTTGTCGAGCAACTGCTCAAGAATAGTACTGCACCTATAAAAAACTGTAAAATCCTGCTCATATCCATTGCTTAGTAATTAAATATATTTCGTCCTACTACTGTATTCAAGTTCTCCATGGCCAGAAAAACATCTTTCCGGGTCTCATACAATTGTAAACTCGTTTCCTTATAACTCTCGTAATAATCGACAAATTCCAGCATACTGATATTACGCTTACGGAAATTCTCGTTCACCCCTTCAAGCAGCCGGTTGAAGTTCTTTTCCAAGTCATCGTCTGCTGATTGATAAAGTTCCATAGCCTTTTCCAGACGGGAATACGCCACATACAGTTCCGAGTTTGCCTTGTTCTCTGTGTATTCTTTCTCTTTCAGGCTCTTTTCTATTTCCAGTTTGGCTGACTTGATATTACCCTGATTCCGATTGAAAATAGGAACGGAGAAGCTAAGACCTACTGCAAAATAATTGTTGATGAAGTTTCCTGCACGGTCGTAAATCCCCTGAATAGCAAACTCCGGAGCAGACAATGAACGCTGTAACTTCAAATTTGCTTTGGAAGCCTCAAGTATAGAGAAGGCCAACCGTTGGTCGGGGCGGGAAGGTAACAAGGAATCCAGATCAGCAAGTGACAGACTAGACAAATCCAACCGGCTCAGCATCGTTTCATCCAGAAGTATTTCTATCTCCTGAGCGACCGGCAAGTTTAATAACATCTTCAGATTCCCCCTCTTCGATACCAATTCATTTACTGCATCATTCTTCTCCTTTTTCAGTGATAACAGTAATGCCTGCATACGGGATAATTCCAACAATGAAATATTCCCTTTCTCTGCCATATTCTTGTAGAATAGCAGCAGTTCCTCTAAAGAAGTGATCTCTTTATCATAAATCTGCACGGACTTGGTCAGGAAATACATTTCGACACAGGTTTCCTTCAACTCACTGTTTAAGGTGCGTGCTACTTCCTCAAATTGCAATAAAGCGGATTGGTGATTAATCTTTTCCAGACGTATTCGTTTGTTGCGTTGTCCGGCCAGATTGATGGCTTGTTCTATCTGCACTCCGGACTCTCCTTCTTTTCCCAAATCAAAATACTTACCGTTCAGACGGTTATAAATATTCTGCTCCAATGTGATAATGGGGTTATCAAATAATTTGGCCTGCACCACTTGTGCCTGTGCCATGTCTACATTGTAATATTCGGCAACCAGTAAAAGATTGTGGGTACGGAAAAGTTCCTCCGCCTCCTTCATCGTCAACTTTAACGGATTCGATTGCGCCCACAGGCTGCATGAGAAAATAAGAAAAAGAGTAAATGTAATCTGCCTCATCATTGTTTTATCAATTTTGAGGCAAAAGTACAACTCCTTAAAAATTAAGGCTTCCGGAACGGATTATAATAAACTTATACGAGATTAGAAAATGATTAGAAATCACTTATGGAAGGATAGAACGGTGTGCACCCATCTTTTCATAAGGCAGCGTAAACCAGAAAGTAGAACCTTTCCCCAACTCAGACAGTACTCCGATCTCGCCTTTGAGTTCCTTCACGATATTCTGTGAAATAGCCAGTCCAAGTCCGGTTCCTTGTTTGAAGGAATCGAGCTTTACAAAACGGTTGAATATATCCGCCACTTTTTCAGGAGGGATACCGGTACCGGTATCTGTCACAAAGAAGCGTATATAACCATCTTTGGGTTCTTCATACCCAAACGTGATACTCCCTGTATTTGTAAACTTCATGGCATTGCTGATGAAATTATTCAGTACCTGAGTAATTCTACGCTGGTCAGTATATAAAAGAAGATCCGGCATAGGCATCACTGCACATATAGCGACATTCGCATTCGGTTGTCTCATTCTGGCAGCCTGCTCTATTTCAGATAACATCTTATTTACGTCTATATTTGCATAGACATATTCCAGTGTACCGGCTTCTATCTTTGATAAATCCAAGATGTCATTGATCAGTTGCAATAATATATCATTGTTCTTACTAATGATACTGAGGTATTCTATCCGTTCTTCTTCCGATACATCTTCAGCCAGTATACTCGAGAAACCAACTATTGCATTGAGCGGAGTACGTATTTCATGGCTCATATTAGCCAGGAAAGCTGATTTTATACGATTGGACTCTTCAGCCTCTTCCTTAGCCAGGCGCAGTTTACGTTCCAGAATCTTCTGGTCTGTAATATCCCAAGCCGTATAGAGAATCCATTTACGTCCATCGGAGAATGAAACTATATTATTATTCTGGAAAGTAAACCGTTCCTCGTTCTTATTCGTAAAGAAACGCCTGGTACCAAATTGGGCAATTCCCGTTCTTACCAATTCTTCATCTTCTTTCCTGATCATCGTTGCAGCCTCAGGCATTATATCGAAATCAGTTCTTCCAATCGCCTCCTTAGCCGGATATTCAAAGAGTTCTTCAGCCTTTTTATTTATAAAAGTATAGCGCATATCATTATCGACATCTTTCACCTTGGCTGCAATAGGAAGGTTATCGAGAATATTTTCAAGCAAATGCAGATGCTCTTGCCACTCCGTTTCTCTCACTTTCTTGATACGCTTGTGCATAAAGTAAAATAGCAGCAGGACAATAGCAGTACCCAATACAATTACAACATAAATAATATTCTTCTGAATAAAACTGGGCGGAACATCACAATAAACCGCATTTTTAGGAAAGTTATCTAATGGAACTCCCTTGTCAAGCAATGTCTGGTAATTAAGATAGGTATTGGGCGTACCGGCAACAACCGTTTTCGCCTCGTATGTACCATCCTTCTTCAGTGCACTTCTAATTTCACCGATAACGGTACTTTCCACATCGGAACTGCCTATATAATGCCCACCGGCAAATAAAGCATGACCCCTTGTGAACTGGTCAGACAACGAGAATACTGGCTTTTTAACTATACCGGAAATATAAGAATGCATTCTCTCATCAGGATAATATTTCTCAGACAGATTCTGACTGGCTACATTCACCCATGAACAGTAGATAATACCTGTCTCTTTACCACACTCACTAATAATGCGGAGCATTGTTTCTGTATTTGTCTGAGGATATGTAATAAATTCCATATCCAAATCAGAAAAGTACTGCTGATGTATGTCTTCTGCTTTTTTCCGAATTAGAGAACAGATAAATCTGTCATCCGATAACAAGACAACCTTTTTCATTTCAGGAGTAATCTCCTTCATCAATTCTATGGTTTCTTTAATGCAGACAGGAATATTTATGGCAGTCACATTATACCGTTCCAGCATTTCCGGTGTAGCAATAATCTGGTCTTCAGGTATATATTCACCATTATAATACTTATTTATATCAGCCGACGTATGCGGCATCGAGTGGCAAATAATTGTAGGTACCCCTTTCCAGATAGTATCAAAAAGCGGTTTGCAAACGTACCATCCCGGATCGCCTACAAATATGACGGCTTGGGGAGGAACAGAATATTTATCCTTTAGATAATCAACCTTCTGATTTATTTCCTGTTGATTATTGAAATGCCATGTTGTGAGAGTCTCCGAATATACCTTCACCGAATTTTCTTCATTGAATGCCTTTTCTACAGTTTCAAGCAGATCATAAGCCCATTTCTCACGAAAAGTGGAAGAACTGATAAGAACAATATACTCTTGATCTTTCGTATCAGCCATCGCCTTGGGCGCCAGAAATAAACAAGCGAAAATAGCAACCGCAAGTATTCGAAATGTCAAAGGGAGATACAGAAGTGTATTCTGATTTGGCATATTGGGTAAATATTAAAATATAAAATGGCAAAAGCTTCTCAACTATCCTTTGCAAAGTTAGGAAAAAATAAATGCCTAAGAAATATCCAATGACAAATTTGCATATTACGTTCATCTTTTTGCTATTTATATCCGCATTAAACATAAGTTGTAATATAAAATAGGGTATGATGTTGATGAAATAGAAAAAATGTCGCATTTATAACTTGAACTCAGTCTTCAATAAAAAGTTGATAGTATCTACTCTCACTACCCTCACTTTACAGACAAATCATTAATAATAAAAACATTAAGTGTGAGTGAGAGTAACTTTTAAGAGTGAGAGTAAAGATGTTACTCTCACTATGTCTCGTCCTGGTTTTGGTTGACTAATTTTATAATTAAGATTACAGCAGTTACTTACCCCAGTATATGGTATTCATTTGTTTTACATCAAGAGTATTCTTATCCAGAACTAGGAGAAATCTCATTCACCCTTAGGAATAACTGGGTGTCAACCTTGGTCAACAGGCCTATTAGCCAAGGTCAATCGGCCTGTCAACCTTAGTTGACAAGCCGATTAAGCAAGGTTGGTATACAATAAAGCTTAAGATACTGATGCAACACAGACCGGACAAAAGCAAACGATTGCCCGTTCTTTGAACGATTAATGAAGCGGCACAAGGACTAAATGTCCTCATACACGTAGATAAACTGAAAGAAGAAGAGCTAATAGTTTAACAGAGTTTTTACGTTGATCCGGTTTTTACGTTGATCCCATAACATTTCAACCTGATCCCAAATCAATAATTACGAGGAGTAGAAAAGAAAAGCGGAGAGAGTTTTTCAACTTTCTCCGCTTCAGTACCCAGACCCGAACTATGTAAATTACGTCCAATTACACTCAAATAAAGCCAAACAATCTATTAATCAACAAATTGCCATTTCGTATATCTGCAACAAATATAATAGAATATAATAATATAACCAAAAAGTTTCAGTAAAAGTTTCAGTAAATGTTTCAGTAAATATGATTATTTAGTACATTTGCCTAGGGTGAGGACTCCGTTCTTCTCTATCACCTCCAGGTTTAAAATCATTCAAGATATGGCAGTAACATTCAACTTTGAGCTCAATAATAAACCAAGTAAGAATAAGACCTATGCTATCTTATTACGCATAACACAAAATCAGAAGCACAAGAGAATCAAAACACCTATTGCAGTCAGTAAGAAATCAGATTTCAATAAGGATGCTAAGCAGGGAAACTGGATACGGCAAAGAGAACCCAATTATGCAGTTTGGAATGAAACTTTGGCACAAGAACTCGAAAAAGCAAGAAAAACTTATCAAGAATTAAAAGAAGATGGATTAGCTACTACTGAAAAAATAGCTATTGAAATGACAGCAGGAGAAAGAACCTTTTCTTTTCTCCAATATGCAAAACAACGAACTAAAGAAATATATGATGCAGGAAACTACAGAAACTGGAAGAAGTATAATGGCTTTTGTAACAAGCTAGAAGCTTTTCTAAAAGAAAGGAGAAGCAAAGATCTTACATTTGCTGAATTAACAACAACTTTCCTCTCTAAGTTTGAAGTGTACATGCACTCACTACACAATGAAAGAGATCCAGATAGAAAACTTCACCCCAATACTATACAGGTCAATTTCAATATATTTAAGACCTTAGTAAAAAGAGCCATTGAGGTAGAAAAGTTTATGAAACCTGAAAAGAATCCATTTTTATCATATTCATATAAAGGAGTCAAAACGACAAAAGAGAAATTGGATGAAGCAGAAATCGAAAAAATAATAAATCTTGAACTGAAAAAAGGAACATTATTATGGCATTGCAGAAATTATTTTTTGTTCTCGTTTTATTGTGCTGGCATACGAGTAGGTGACTTAATTCAACTAAGATGGTGTAATATTACTTCCGACGGTAGACTTCATTATCAAATGGGGAAAAACCACAAAGACAGAGATTTAATATTGGTACAACAAGCTAAAGATATTCTAGCTCATTACTACCAAAACGAAATAAAAGCGACTGATTTTATTTTTCCCTTGCTAGATGCTAACGAACATTATGCAAAAGCTATTTCGCAAGAAGAAAAAGACACATTACCCACAGAACTAAAGATAAAATTGTTCAATCAAGTATCATCAAAGAACGCATTAATAAATAAATATTTAAAGAAATTAGCTGAAATGGCAGAAATTGAAAAGAAACTATCCTTCCACATTAGCCGCCATTCGTTCGCCAAAATAGCTAAACAAAAGGGTACAGATAATGCTAAACTAAAAGATTTGTTAGCCCACTCTTCCGTAAAAATCACAGAAGGATATATGGGAAGTTTTGACACTTCTGAAAATGACAAAGCATTGCAAAACATTTTTCAGAAAAAAGAAATTTCACCCAAAGATGAAATAATGAAACTATTAGACAATATGAATTCCGAAGAAATAGGAGAACTTATCAGACAAATAAAAAAATAAACTTACGTTCTCAAAGATCTCAAAACCTAATATATGAGAAAGAACAAATAGATAAGAAATAAAAAACATATAAGCGATGTAATAATGTTAAAGACAAAACATTACTGCACCGAGAGACTAAATCCCTATTTTCAGCATTAATTATATGCCGGAAGTGGGGATTTTCTCGTATTTATATTCTTTCTCAATCAGGGAGCTAAAGGCTCTCTTTATTTTTCCTTCTCACTGCTCACCTGTTTACTTCACCTCCCATACTCCTCTGATCGCCTTATTAATGAAATAAATAGAAACAATAAATTATTAACAATTAAAAAATAAGGAGAAAATAGAAATGAAAAAATTAAAATTGATTATTGAAGTAGTAAAGTTTATAGGAATCATAGCGCATCTTTTGGAAGCGTTTGATTACATAGAATCCTTTATTAAAAGGAGAACTCAACAGAAACCAAATCCCGTAGGATTTAAAACAGAAGAATAATTATGACCAAATTTGAGAAGATTGAAACTGGTCTGATTATCGTTTTTGAGGTCGTACTATGTACGCTTAAAAATGGAAAGAAATTTAGAAACCTTTTGAAGAAGAAGGTCTCGAAAACAAAAACAGAGTAAGAAACAATTTAAAAACAAATAAATATGGAAACAAATTTATTAACAGCACCATCTCAGAATATGATGATGGTAAGATCAAATGATTGGAAACAAGACGTAGAAGAGGCAGTTCTTATTACAGAACAACCACAGAACCGTTCTCCATTCATAGAAGCAAACACAACAGAGGTCACTTTAGATCATCTCAGGAATGAATGTATTATACCCGTGTTTTCTAAAGACAACGAGGTATGTATTTCACATCAAAGTTTCATAGAATCAGTTTATGAAGCAACCAAAGATTTTTATCATGGGGAAACTATTTATACCCCAGACATAAGAGTCAGCCATATTGTAAAAGGAAGAATACCAGAAGCGATCAATAAAAGAACAGATGAACTACTGGAATCGGACAAAACAATGTATTATGAAAGAATGATTTTCAATATAGAAATCCCGACAATTCATCAGGACGTAAATGGAAATCAACTGAACCTATCAATCACAGGCTGTAAAAGCTATGGGAGAGATAACTTATCGGGAAAAATGACAGCACAGAAATTTAGTATTGCTGTCGGATTCCTAAATCTTGCCTGTACTAATCAATGTTTATCGACTGACGGGTACAAGGAAGAGATCAGAGCTACAAGTTCAAGGGATTTATATCAATTCACCTTAGACTTGTTCAGCCAATACAACGTAGCAAAACATATTCACCTAATGCAATCGCTTGGTGATACTATGCTAAGTGAACACCAGTTCTGTCAAATCTTAGGAAGAATGAGATTATATAACTATTTGCCCCAACATCAACAAAAGGAACTCCCCCGACTACTTATCACCGATAGCCAGATCAACAATGTGGCTAAGCAATATATCCATGATGATAATTTTGCCGGAAGTAATGGAGAATTAAGTATGTGGAAGTTCTATAACTTGATCACGGGAGCAAACAAAAATAGTTATCTCGATTCATTCCTAGGACGTAGCGTTAATGCAACAGAAGTATCATTGGGATTAACAGAAGCATTGAATCACAAAGACGAAGCATACGCATGGTTTATCGAATAGCCAGAGAGAATATGATTTGTATTATCCGAAGAGGGTATCACTAATAAAAATAGTGGTATTCTCTTTTTATTTATCATTAAAACAAGAAAATATGAATAGAAGAAAACAAGGAGATGTAAGTTGGTACTTACCTAATAGTAAAAGACCATTTGCATACAGTACAATAGCCGAAGCGGATACAATAGCAATTCTATTGGAAAAATTCGGAGATTTGAGAGCGGTAGTATCAGCAAACAGAATATTATCGCAACAGGAAAGGACTATTATACAGACTTTTATCGACAATGGAGTCTATAAACCGATTGTCAGATAGAAATAAAAAAAACAAGTAAATCAAATATATACATTATGGAAAGATTTGAATTAGAAAACAGTAGAGAATTTAAGGCAGCAATGGAATTAGAAAATGCTTTAAATGATACATGTTTTAATTATAAAAGTTTTGCCGAGAGTATTAAGTACTTTCATCCGACACTACAACAGTCTTTATTCAGGTTAATACGAGAGATAATTAACGTACAATCCGATGATAGCAGATACTACAATGACAGGAATAGAGCATCTCATGAAGTGGCAAAACTCCTAAAAGAGATTATTGAAAACCAATGTCTACCTTATATATAAGTCATGTATTTGGAATGTACTTGTTCTCAGATCTCGATAGAGAAATGGAAACAGAAAATGAAAAATAGCCGACCACTTAATTATGGTTGGTTAGTAAGGCGGATCAAGAAACAGCTACCTTTATTATATAAAGAGCTATGTTTGGAATTCTATAATCCGTGGGAGAATCAATGTAGGGTGAATCGAGATTACTACATTCTCGTTCATTCAGCAATAGAGTATTTTATAAGAAAAGAGAAAATATCAGAAAAAAGAAAATCTGATATGCTTAATCAAATGAAAGAGGAGACTGCTTTGCAGTGGTTATCCTCTTTTTGTGTTCACATCAAGGATGTGTTCAAATAAATCTGATAGACGGTATTGAATACATCTTTTCGTGTTATCAATTTAATCAAAGAATAAAATGGAAACAAAAGCTGTAATTTATGCACGTGTATCATCTAGTAACGATAGGCAAGATACAAGTAGGCAAATCAAGGACTTGGAAAATTATGCTAAGTCACAAAATATAGAAATTGTGAATATATACGAAGAACATATATCAGGTGCAAAGAAAATTGAGGAAAGACAGATTCTAGGAGAATGCTTGGAATACTGTAAACGAGAATCTGTAAATTTCTTGCTTCTCTCAGAATTAAGTAGACTGGGGAGATCAACATTGCAAGTGCTACGGAGTTTGGAAATGCTACATGAATCCAAAGTATCGGTTTATATACAAAACTTAGGATTATATACTTTGCAACCAAATGGAGAAGTTAATCCAATAGCTTCTATCATGGTGACAGTTCTGGCGGAAATGGCAAACATAGAACGGAGTAATATCCAATATCGTTTAAATTCCGGCAGAGCAAATTATATCTCAAATGGAGGTAAGCTAGGCAGAAAAACTGGTTCAACTAAAACAGAAGAAAAGAAGAAAGAGGAATATAAGGATACCATAGCTTTATTGAAAAAAGGGTATTCGGTGAGGAATGTCGCCAAACTGCAAAATATTGGAATTTCGACAGTCCAAAGAATCAGGAATCAATTTTTAAGCAATAATTAGAAATTAAGAGGGTGAAATTCCCTCTTTTCTTTTTCTTTCCCTGTATCTTTACCGTCCCAAAAACTTTAATAGCCTTATTTTTGAAGAAATAAATACTCATATAAGAGCGTTACATTAAACAAAAAAACGTATTTTTGCAGAAGTTCAACCGGAGAAATGGTTGGATTTATAGAAAGCGTATTTTTGCTTTTATCCTAAGATCGAAATCGCCAATTTCAAAGTGAAGGGATAAGGGACAAATGTAACGCTCATTCTGTTTTGTATATGTACTTGTATGGCACATGCTGTACTTGATTACATAACATCATGGCATGGGTATTTGTTTCTTTGTTCATTTTTCACTAGGCGTTTGGCGATGCCCGATCTTGAATGAATGCAGACAAGTCCATGCCTTTCTTGTATACTAACGTTTAATCAAAACAAACGGCTGAATTCGGGACTTATAGGCGTATACAGGAGGAGAAACTATGAAAAAGTATATTTTATTCCTTTTACCATTAATACTTGGCTTATTAATTGCCAATAACATTGAAGCAAAAAAGAAAAAATACCCTAATGGAGATCGTTATGAAGGAAAATGGAAAGACGGTGCCCCAAATGGCAATGGAAAAATGATTTACGCTAATGGGGATATTTATGTAGGAAACTGGCTATCCGGAAACAAACATGGTGAAGGAGAAATGACTTATACTAATGGGGATCGTTATGAAGGAGAATGGGAAATGGGAGTAAAAGACGGAAATGGAACAATGACATACAACAATGGCGATATATGCTCTGGTCATTATTCAAGCGGGATTCCAGTATCCGGTATATTAACTCGTACCAACAACGATCAATGTTGGTTTACTTTTAATCATAACTCTGGAAATGGAACTATTAAATTTAAAAATGGTGATATTTACGAAGGAGCTTTAAAAGAATTAGTTCCTAATGGAAAAGGTAAGCTCACAAATAAAAGTGGATTCAAGAAAAATGGAATTTGGGAAAATGGAGTTTTAATAAATGGAGAAGAAGAGCTAGAAGGAAAACTAGGTACTTACACACGGAATATAATAGAAGGCAGAATATGTGATGCTAATAAAATTAAATTAAAAGAAACCAGTACATATGAAGGTCAAATAAAAGAAGAATTACCTGATGGAAATGGCATATTTTCCAATTCCGAATGTACTTTAGATGGAGTTTGGGAAAAAGGGAAACTAACCCTATTGAAAAAAGGATTTATAAAAACAAATCGTTTCTCTCACTCTATTACATTAGAGGAAGGAAAATTACAGATATTAATAAATTATCCCAATAATATAATAGAGAAAAAAAACTATCCTAATTATGAAATAGATCAACTTTCAACATTTATCAATGATGCCATCTTATACATATCAAATAACAATAAGAAGAAAAAACATGCACAAGAAATAAAGGAGTTAAATGAATATGCCTCTAAAAATCTTAAAAACTATAGAGGTGAAAATTTCGAAATAGACGGAAGTGGCAATATTAATTATACTTTTGAAGACATAGAATATCAATATTACATGACTGGTTATATTCCTGTAAAACATGGTCAATTCCGATGTTGGAATGGTAAATATCATGGTTGGGGTAGAGATAATTGCTCTATCAAAGGAGAATATGAACATGGAAAGAAAAATGGACTTTGGATCTTAGAATTAAGAGATCCCGGTAATAGCGATTTTAATCAAAAACCTCAAACTGAACGATTAACTGTGAATTGCAAAAATGGTAGTATAGACGGCTGTTGCATATTAGAAGTATTTGATGCTAACGGTTCGCTGAAGCTTAAAAACCTTGCATATTACAAAGAAGGGAAATGGAATCCGAAGAAGGAATACCAATATATAACAAAGGCATATACTATAGAAACTAAATTAAATTATGATGAAGCCGGGGAGTTACATGGTAATATTTATATGAAGAATGGAGATGTAGAATTAAAAGAAACATACGAACATGGAAAATTGATAAGATCAGTACGCAAAAATGCAAAGAAAGGCGTTGTTTTAACCCCAAAACCATACGAAAGCAATTTTGATATTATGAAAAAGGATATAAAAATAATGTTGCCAATTGAAAATGAGAAATATGGTACCTTACCTGAACTTTTTATATCAATACAAAGATAGAATAAATATATGTATAGAGCCATATTGTGTATATTACTATATATTTGTACTTCTTTACAAGCTCAAACTATTGCTCCCATTGAAAAAGAGTTTGGCGGTTTGATTGATAAGCTCGCTAAAGATTTTAGTCAGCACAACTATATATTATCTGACGCTAAGCTAATCTATGAGTTAGCTAATAGAAATGCATTATTAGCAGATGATGTGTTTATTCAAAAACTTATGATTTTTGAAGGGAAAGTAATATCTATCACTTTTGATGAGATTTTCGGTGGATACACTGTAAATATACAACCACGCAATTCATCTGAAATGATAATCCAATCAAATCGGGACGATGACACTGCAAGAGAAGATGCAAAAAAGCTTATAATAGGACAAACGTATTATTTCCTCGTATTTACTACAGGTTATAAGAATGATGCTATAATAGTACAAGAATATATTGCAGGTAAAACGATGAGAGATATTGCTAAAGGATTTGTCTGTTTAAATCCACAAGCTATGAGAGAAAATAGGGAATCTGTTCGTGCAAGAATATCCAATGTCATAGCAGTGGTAAATAACACGAAGAATACATTAGCCCTAGAATTTGGTTTAGAAATGTCCAATGATGAACTAAATCCTACTGCTGGATCGACAGTAAGTGGACATAAATATTCCGGGATGATTGACGGAAAATACTCAATAGTAATGGATCTTGCTTGGAGGGAAGCCAGCGAAATTGTAGGAAACTATTATTATGTAAAAAACGGAAGTGATAATAAACTGGAATTATCTGGTTCAATGAATTCCAATGATTATATGATACTAAAAGAATATAATTCGGTTGGAAATCATACAGGAACATTTGAAGGTAAATGGAGTCTGAAAGCATATTCCGGCACTTTCACAAATTATAAAGGAGTGAAGATGCCATTTAAATTATATCGTGAATAGACCCATATCAATTATTAGTGAACGGAGCATTTGAAAAGAGTGTTCCGTTTTTTATTTTCTCCCTATTCAAAAAATGCCGAAAACTCTACTACGAAGCCTTGAAATCCCTAACTATGAATTAAATACTTAATTTATGACAGACACATCTCAATTATGGTATTCGCTTAATAAAGATTGTAGCGGTATACCAAAAACTCCAGTAGAATTATCACCCGATTCGAAAGAGCGAACGAATAGGTTCTCCGATGATATAAAGGCTTTAGGAGAATATTTTCCTCAACTGGCGTCTCTATTGACAACGGATAAGAATGAACAAGGATTCATATTAGAAATAAGCCTTAAAGAGATTTTTGTTCTATGCCCAAGAAACAGATGTAGGCTAGATAGATACGGAAAGCTCCAAGAATACTTGAAAGAGAATTATAACATTACCTTAATTATTAAATCACAAAAAACTAAGAAGTATGAAAGTAAAAAGATTTTCAACAGCAAGAGATAAAGAATTGAAATGTACTGATCCCGAAAGCTATATTGATGAGAACGGTATCTTATACCCCCGACTAGCAAAGATGCCAATACAGGACTTGTCTTTGATAGCCAATTTTAGAGTGGAAATGATGAAGCGTTATTATACAGGAGATATACGGGAAGTAGATTACCCCATAGTCGAGCTTCTAATGGACGGGCTCTCTGATATTCCGGTAAGACACAGAATCAGTTGTTTTGAGAATGCAGTATTCATCCAGATAAAATATCCCCCTAAGTTATATGCGACTGATGATACTAATTACATCTCTATAGAACTGGCTGCTCATATATTCAGTCTGACTATC
>OKRZ01000826.1_pt1 | contig 24479 bp, 19 predicted proteins | sample 1601141 | NCBI WGS metagenome assembly OKRZ01 (sample SAMEA3541524, study PRJEB24748) | human gut metagenome | biome: human gut; feature: human-associated habitat; material: faeces | place: China | collected 2012
CACCCACGTCCTCCGCCGTGCGGTAGTCGGTAATCTCGTTGTAGAAGGCGGCAAGTTCTGGCACCTTGATGAAGTAGCGGAAACGTTCCTTCTGCACCACGTTGTTCGTCACGTTGAACTCGAAGTCGGTGGTCTTTTTGGCGAAAATCGCCGCCCAGGCATCGAAACAGCGGATGTCCTGCCGCTCCAGCTCCTTCGGGCGCAGGTACTTGAAGAGCAGGTACAGCTCCGTCAGTGAGTTGCTGATGGTCGTTCCGGAAAGGAACGTAGCCCCCAAGTCCTTGCCTGTGCGCTCCTGTATGGTGCGGATGGCGAAGAGCATGTTCAGGGCTTTCTGACTGCCTTCCGAGTTGCCCAAGCCCGCCACCCGGTCGTGACGGGTGTTGAAGGTGAGGTTCTTGAACTGGTGGCTCTCATCGACAAACAGGTGGTCGATGCCCATCTGGCGGAAATCCACCACGTCATCGGTGCGTGAGCTGATGGCGTGCTCCACCTTCTGCAGCTTCGCTTCCAGGTTGAACTTGCGCTTCTCCAGTCCTTTGAGCATGGCCCGCGAGATGTCCTTGCCCTGCGCCCGGAGCACTTCGAGGCTCTCCTCCACAGAGTCAAGCTCCGCCTGCAGGATGCGTTGCTGCAACTCGGGCGACTGGGGTATCTTGCCGAACTGGTCGTGCGACATGATGACGCAATCGTAGTCGTTGTTCTTGATGTTGTTGAAGAAACGCACGCGGTTGGCAGTGGAGAAGTCCTTCTCGGAGGCATAGAGGATGCGGGCGTTGGGATAGGCCGCCTGATAGGTGGCGGCTATCTCCGCCACATTGGCTTTCAGCCCAATAATCATCGGCTTGTGGGCGAGGCCCAGCCGTTTCATCTCGTGCGCCGCCATGCACATTATCAGCGTCTTGCCGGTTCCCACCTCGTGGTCGCATATCCCGCCGCCGTTCTGCTTGAGCATCCACACGCAGTCCTTCTGCGAGGGATAGATGTCCTTCACGCCTCGGCTTGCCAGCCCCTTGAGATCAAGGTCGGGGAAGGTTTGGTGCGAGCCGTCGTACTTCGGACGCACGAAACAGTTGAACTTGCGGTTGTACATCGTCACGAGCCGTTCCTTGAACTCCGGCGACTGCTCTTCGAGCCATTCGGAGAAGCCGTTACGTATCTCGTCAATCTTGGCGTTGGCGAGCTGTATGCCCTCGGCATCGCGCACCTTGATGTCGTTGCCGTTCTCGTCCTCACCGATGCACTTCATCATGTCGGGACAGGTGTTGTGCAGGGCGTGCTTCAGCAGGCTCATGCCGTCGTAGTGGCGGTAGTAGCCCTTCACGCAGAACTCGTCCCAGATCTTGATGTTCTTGCGGTCACACACGGCGGAGAACTCATCCATGCCGGGAGCATAGGCGATGCGGACATCGGTCTCGTAGAGATGGCTCATGTAGGCGGAGTAAATGCCCGTGGGAATCCAACGTTCGCCGAAATTGAAGTCAAGCTCCTCAAAGGTGATACGCTGCGGAGCGGCATCCTGCAATGCCTCCAGCGCAACCTTTGCCTCCGCCAGATGCTCATGTTCTTCGTTATCGGCAATCCATGCCTCGATGCGCTCCGCCTTATCGATGACATTGCCGGCGATGAAACGGTCGCTAATCTCGTAACCGTCCGCCAAAGGATTGAAGAAGACCCTGCCGCGCAGGGCAGTGAGCAGTTCCTCCTCAGTGGTGTCGGTGAGTGAGCGCATATAGTCGAAGTTTACCGTGCCGTACCTGTTGAGCGATGCGGACAGGGCTTCTTCGGGAGAGTCGGCCTGTGCTGTCTCCTCGATAGAGAAGGACACGGGACGCTCGAAGATGTCGGCCTTGACGAACTGACCGTTCTCCTCACGTTCCAATGAGAGGATGTCGCGTCCTGCGGCATCCATCAGCAACAGCTTCACATTCTGCTTGGCATTGAGAGGACCGTAGCGCAGGACAAACTCATCGTAGTAGGTATTGAGATAGCCTCGCTGCTGCTTGTTCTCCTCATGGTTCTCCGCCTCGTAGCTGTACAGATGCTCGTAGGCATCGCGCAGGGAGATGTAGAGCGTCAGCTTCTCTTTCTGGAATCCGCTTACGTCAGTGGGGTGGAACATCGCACCATAGGGCGTGAGGTCTTTCAGATAGCCCACGTTCCTAGCCGCATCAAGTACGATGGATCCTTCACGGTGGTGTGGTTCCAACGTGCAGTCGTAGGGATGCGAAGTAAGGTCAAACGGTTTCCGCTCGGGTTTGGCAGGAGCATTTCCCGTATCTTGGAACAAACCATTTCTCGTTGGCTGCACTGTCGGTTTTGCTGATTGCTCAGTTACATCAGACGTCGGCTTTATTTCGCCTTGGCCGGGCAACTCGTTTTCGGAAGGTGGCTTAATTTCTCCCATCGGGGGTATGAAGATGGGATTGAGCGTGTCTTTTACGCCCTGCCTCCTCAACTGTTCCTGACGGTGGTGCTCCGCTTCCTGCCGCAATGCCACACGCCTTTCGGGTGTCAGCGTCATCATCGTTTCATAGAATCCGTTGATGGGCGGATTGTCCTCCCAGTTGATGTCTGCATAGATGTCACCTGGCAGTGTTTTCTTCTCCTCTTTCGGGGTTTCGTCTGCTTTTTTCTGCGAAGACTGCAATAACGTATTGTCTTGCTTCTTCGGTTTCTCAGCGTGAGCAGATGTGGGACTATTGCCATTCTGCACCTGTTTTGCGGAAGCGGACTTCTTTTTACCCTTCGAGACTGGTTTCTCTTGTGGCAGGGTATATTCCCACAGGTCGAACAAGGTAAGCTGCACAGCCTTCCCGTCCATGGGAAAATCAATGGCAGGTTGTTCTTTCGGCTCTTCCTTGATTTGCGGAACTACTTCCGCTGTCTTGACTTCCTTGTTCGCTGATGAAATGGCATGTGCAGGTGTTTTCTCTACTTTTGGCCCGTCACCAAAAGTCACGCCCTTATAGCGTGCCATGTCCAGCCGTGCGGTCAAATCAGCATCCAGCCGTTTACGGAGGTCCTCGGCGATTCCCGATACACCGCCCTCATGCAGATAGACCATCGCAGGTTTCCCGTAAGGGTCGGTGTCCAGTTTGGCTGTGGAGTGTATGACCAGTTCCGGATGTGCCAGAAGATAGCGGTTGGTCGTCACACGGGTATGGTTGTCCTTCACCGTTTGGGTAAACAGCTGGTCGTCTTCCGTCAGGTTTTCCTTTTGGCTGTTCTTCTGAAGGACAATCAGGTCGCAGCCCACCTCGGTGTTGGCATTCTCCGTGAAGAGGTTGTTGGGCATACGTACCACCGACAGCAAGTCGGCATTCTTCATCATCAGGAAACGGGTGCCGTTGTTGCTCTCGCTGTCCAATACACCCTGTGAGGTGATGAAGGCGACGATGCCACCGTCACGCACGGCATCAAGCCCTTTCAGGAAGAAATAGTTGTGTATCTTCTTTGCCGCCACACGGTACATGATGGAACGCTTCTCGTACTCCGCATCGAACACGGCGATGTCACCGAAAGGTATATTGGAGATGGCAAGGTCAAAATGACCGTTGAAAGGCTTTTCTATCTTCTCAAAGCCCTCCACATGCACCTTTTGGTCGGGATGCAGATGGCGGAGCATCCTGCCCGTCAGCAGGTCTTTCTCGAAAGCCATCACATCGGCTTGGGGTGAGAAATGCAACATGGAGTCCACGAATGCACCCATGCCTGCCGATGGCTCCAGCATACGTGCAAGCACGACACCTTGCCCCGCAAGCACGCCTGCGAGGGTGTCGGTAATCTCCTTCGGGGTATAGAAAGCCGTCAGTACGGAGCCTTTCAGCGAATCGACATATCGTTTGTACTCCGTCTCGTCACGGCTGTTCTCACGGATAAGGCGGTGGAGTTCCGCCGTGGGAGCAAAAAGTTCGAGGTCGGATTTCGCCCAGTGGACGGCATCCGTCAGTTCCTTTGCAGGATTCAGGATGCACTTCAATCCTCCGAAGCCGCAGTATCTGCGCAGTATGTTGCGCTCGGTCTCGGTGGGAGTACGTCCTTCCCGGTCAAGGAGGAATGCCGTCCGTATCGCCTCGATGTTGTCCCTCAGTCTCTGCTTTCGGTTAAACGCCATACTCGGCCAGATAGAGTACGACAGCTCCCGTCAGTTCGCTGTACAGCAGGTCATAGTCCAACGACTGGGCGAAGAGGTCGTCGGATAGATCATAGATGGAGAATACATTATCCACTAATGGCAGCAGCTTTCTAGTAAAGGCTTCCTGCTGCGCTTTGGGAATCTCGTAGGCAAACTCGTTGGCGATAACCTCACGCAGGATGGCGTATCTGGAATGGTGCAGTCCCTTCAGCAGGGTCTGCATCACCAGTTCCTGTGCTCCCTCTATGGGATAGCCCCCACGGCGTGCCTGCTCGTAGGCAGACGCGGCAAGTTCGGCACGGGTCTCGATGAAGGCGGTGTCATCCGCCTGTTCAAAACGGTTCTCTTGAAGATGCTTTTGCAGATAGAGGTGGTAGTACGACAGTTCTTTCTGTTTCTTTTCGTTCTTGTTCATGTCTATTTTGGGATTATAGTGGTGAATACTAAATGTCGGGATAGAAGAAAAAAGCACTCCGGGTATCCCTCCCGAAGTGCCACCACTAAATCCAAAGTAAATCAGTCAAGTCTTAGAAGAACAAGAACGTTTTCGTTAAGCCAGATGAGCAATGATAAGCTCGCTTAATCATTGCCATGGCGAGAAAACGAAGGTTTAAAACCAACGATTAGACTTTGATTCAGTGGCGAAGGTACTCATTTATTTCCTCTTCTGGGAATATTTTCCCTTGTTTTTCACTTCGGGGAAGACAAATACCGTATTATAGTCGGCATCAAAGGCAATGACGGCATCGAAACTCTTGCCCTGCTTGCTCTTGAAGCCTTTCAACAGGGAAGTCTTCCCGGTGGTGAGCAGTTCCCTGATCTCCTCGTCCTTCAGGTCGCGGTTGGCTTTCTGACGGAACACGGGCAGACCGCATTCGGGGTTGTCGCAACGCACAACCTTGCCGTAGAACTGCATCTGTCCCTTGCCACACTTGGGACAGGTGCAGCCGGAGGGCTTGTGGCCGAAAATTTTGTCGCAAGAGAGCAGCTCCGCGGTGATTTCCGTGGTGTAACGCTCTATCTCACCATGGAAGGCGGAGACTTCCTTCTCCCCACGTTCGATGCGTGCCAGCTCCCGTTCCCATTCTCCCGTGAGGGTGGCATCAGCGATGCGCATTTCCTTTACCACGGAATAGAGGGCCAGCCCTTTCTCGGTAGGCACAAGCGACTTCTTGCAGCGTTGCACGTAGCCGCGGGCAAAGAGAGTCTCGATGATGGCGGCACGGGTGGCGGGAGTACCGATGCCGCACTCCTTCATGGCTTGACGGACCTCCTCATCCTCCACGTCCTTACCTGCTGTCTCCATAGCCGACAGCAGGGTAGCCTCAGTATGCAGGGGCTTGGGTTTGGTCTTGCCCTCTGTGAGGCTTACGCCGCATACGGAAAGGGTTTCTCCGCTTTTCCATCCGGGCAGTATCTGCTCCTCGCTGTCCTCGCCCAGTACGGCACGCCACCCCGTTTGACGTATCACGCAGCCCTTGGCGGCAAACTCCGCCTCACCGCTGAGGGCGGTAACGGTGGTGAGTTCCTTGACGCATTTGTCGGAGAAGGCCTCCACCATGCGCCCGGCAATCATCTGATACACGGTGTTGTCCTCCTTGGATAGGAAGAGGGGCTTCTCGCCCGTGACGAGCAGGGCGTGATGGTCGGTCACCTTGCTGCCGTCCACGCTGCGGCGGGTCAGTCTGTCCTTGCGGGGCACCTTGCCTATCCATTCGGGATAGCCACCCAAGAAGGCGAGCAACTTGGGGATCTCATCAAAGACATCTTCGGGGATGTAGCGGCTGCCGGTACGGGGATAGGTGATGAGCTTCTTTTCGTAGAGCTTCTGCGCTATCTCCAGCGTCTTCTCCGCTGTGAAGCCGTGCTTGGCGTTGGCTTCATTCTGCAGGGTGGTGAGGTCGTAGAGCAGCGGCGTGTCTTCCACCTTCTCCTTGCACTCCACCTTTGTAACGAGCAGGGAGGGCTGCGCCTTTACCTTATTATATATGTGCTCCGCCGGGGATTTCTCCTTCCATTTCTCCACGGAAGAGAACTTCACCGTCTGTTCTCCTGTGCCGTCTGTGGACAGATGCACCTGCCAGAAGGCTTCGGGGGTGAAGCGTCTGTTCTCCCAGTAGCGGGCGCACACCATCGCCAGCGTGGGTGTCTGAACACGCCCAAGGGAGTAGGTGCCTCTGCCTGCGGCGATGCTCATGGCCTGCGTAGCGTTGATGCCTACCAGCCAGTCGGCTTCGCTGCGTGCCTTGGCGGCATGGTAAAGGCGGTCGTAACGGTTGCCCGCTTCGAGGTGGCGCAGTCCCTCTCGGATAGCCTTGTCGGTGAGGGAGCTGATCCACAGGCGCACGAAAGGCGTGCGGCAGTCCAGGTAGCTGTAGAGATAGCGGAAGATGAGTTCGCCCTCGCGTCCGGCATCGGTGGCCACGATTATCTGCTCGCTCTCGTTGAAGAGCCTGCCCACGATGCGTATCTGCGTGACTACGCTGGGTTCGGGCTTGTAGCCCTTCTCTGTCTTGGTGTGTCGTGGTTGCAGGGTGAAGGTGTCGGGCAGGATGGGCAGATGCTCACGGACGAAGCCGTGGATGCCGTAGCCTTCGGGCATGGTGAGCTGCACAAGGTGCCCGTAGGCCCATGTGACGGCATAACCGCTGCCTAAGAAATAACCATCTTCTCTCTTTGTCGCGCCCACGATGCGGGCTATCTCACGTGCCACGGAGGGCTTCTCTGCGATAATGGTCTTCATACTGATTTACTTTTTTTCTGTTCTTACTTATTGTTTATGTTCTCATATTTGGGATAATGGTGGATTCAGTGGTGGCACTCCGGCTCATACCTTCATGCCTTTGCTCTTGCGTTTCTCCTGCTTCTGCTGGGTATCGTCCTTCGGAGCGGTCTGTCCCTTCTGCAGCGGCTCGTTGACATTCTTAGTCGCCTCGTTGGTCTTGCCCTGACTGTTGACGGCCACCTGCGTGCGGCTCTCGTTTGCCGGAGCCACCTTCTGGGCGTTGTCGGGATTGGTGTCGTAACGGTAAGGACGACCCTTTTCGGGATTGAAACGGAGGTACATGGTGGAGAGCACACCCTTGTCGTCGGGTACGTTCTCTAACTTGATGGTCTTGCCAGCCACATAGTCGGCTTTCTGCTCCTCGGTGAAGGGTACGTTTTTCCACTTGCTGATGGGACGGATGCTGCCGTCCTCGTTGGTCCACGAGTTGCGACGTTGCTTGCCGGGTTTCTGCTGAGGTGCCTCCTGTGCGAATGAGGGATTCTCCTTGTTGGTCTGCTCCTCCACGGTACGGGGCGACTTGCCCGTGCCGGGTACGAACTCCACGCCTCGCTGTTCCACGTTCACCTGCAGGGTGGTGACAAACTTGCGGCCATCGTTACGCTCGATGAGCTTGTCCTTGACGGGCAGACCGGCACGGAGCATCTCACGCTCCTGCGGGGTAATCTCCGTTTTGCCTATACGTTCGGGAATGCGGATGCGTGCGGCAGGCATGTCGGTAATCTCATTGGTCTTGCGGTCGATACTGATGAAAGAGGGAGTTATCTCTCCCGTGGTCTTGTCCACCAAGTCCACGATTCTGCCGAGATTGCCTGTCTCCCTCAGTGCCTTCTTCTCTTCGGGGGTGAACTTGTGTCCCTTGTACTCGTCGAGTTTCTGCTCCTTGCGGATGAAATGGGGAACGAGCCGCACGTTGCCGTCATCGTCCTTGCGGAAGGAAAGTCGGGCATCGAGGCTGAACGACTCGCCGCCGAAGTTGGGAGTGACACGAACAAGGTCGGACTTGCCGTAGTTGAGCATCTTCTGTAGGTCGCCGGACTGTTCCAGTTCATCCCGCTTCACGCCCCAGTTCTTTTCCAGTGCCTGCCAGTCGATGCGGCTTTCGTCGATGGGCTGGTAGCCTTGCCTTTGCTTGTTCTCTTGTTTGTTCTCTGGTGCGTTCTGCTGCACGTTTTCCTGTTGTTTCTTTTCCATGTTTTCTTGTTTTTGGGGTTCTACATTGTTTGTCTGATTCTGTTCTTTCTTCTGCTCTTCCTGTGCCTTCTGTTCCTGCGCCACCAGTTTTTCGTAGGCAGAGGTATCTACTTTGTGGGGTGCGAGCAGGTCGGCATTGGCCACGGGGTCTTTCAGCAGTTCCTTCATCACGCCGAGCAGGTTCTCCGCCTGGTCTGCCGCGATACGGTAGAAGCCGAATCGGCTGGGTTCCTTGCACTGCCGGAAGAAGTTGCGGAAGAAATTGTCGAGCACGTCGCCGTTCTTGTCAAACTGCAGAAAATCCTGTGCGTTCTCCATCTTTGGCGGTGTGCGTCTGGGGGTGCCGTCCGCCTGTAATCCGGCCACCACGCTGATTTCGCCCGTCTTTTCATCACGGACTATCAGCACGTCTTTTTCGTCTTTTTTCTTTGCCATCTTGATTGACTTTTAATTGTGAAACATTGATTGTTATCGGATGCGGGCCTTGTAGTCCGCCATCTTCTCTTTCTGGAAACAGTCGATATGCTCCGAGAGGAACTTCTCCACGTCCGACTCCTTGTAGTAGGTCTTCTGCCGGAGCATGAGGTAGGGCAAGATGCCTAACGTGCGGTAGCGTTGCAGCGACCGCTTGCTCACCTGCAGCATCAAGCAGAGGTCCTGATTGTCGTAGAGGCGTTCGCCGTTGTACAGCTTACACTCCGTACCTTCCTCCTGACCTGCCGCCTGTCGCTGGCTGCGGTATAGCAGATCGTCGAGTATCTTCTCGTGTCTGTCGAGCCGCTCCATGAGGAGGTGGAACAGCCGCTCTATCTTGTACGTATCCATTTTCTTGCCGTTTTTATGTTTTCTTGCCAGTCCTTACCATATACTGTCTGTGCAGCTCACCGATGCGCTCTGCGTTGCCGCTCATGGAGCACTCCTTCATCATGCGCTCCACATCCGTGAGGCGGTAGCGGCAGGTACGCCCCATCAGCGAGAAGGGGATGCGCCCCTCGTCACGATAGCGTTGCAGGGTGCGCAGGCTGATACCGAGCAGGGCGGTCACATCCTTGCTGGTCAGCCACCGTTCCTGTGGTTGAACGGTCAGTCTGTCCTCATACCTGCGGATGTGCTCCGCTATCTTCTCAATGTGCCCGACCAGTTCCTGAAAGGCGGCACTTTCCATCATTATTACGTTCATAATCAATACTGTTTTTTCTTGTTTCTGCTGCAAAATTACAGGGTATGGAAAGGGTGAACTTATGACTCATAGATGACTCATAGAAGATTTTCTTGCAATTGGCTTTGGATGGCTAAACCAACGGTTCCACATGCTGCCACCTGCACTGGAAATGAGTGGTTTTAGGAGGTTGCGGCGTAACTTTGCACCGATAATCACAGCAACACTCAGAATCATGGAAGTAGTAATCATTGAAAGAAAGGCGTTCGAGGCACTGATGGCGGATGTCTCGTCGCTGACGGAGAAGGTGAACCGTCTGTGCGGTCGTGAGAGCGACAGGCGCATGGCGAAGTGGATGGACAACGAGGAGGTGTGCAGGCTGCTGCGCCTCAGTCCGAGAACCTTGCAAACAATGCGGGACAAGGGCTTGATTGCCTGCTCGCAGATTGGCAAGAAGTTCTACTACCGCAGGGAGGACGTGGAAAGCCTCGTCACTAATAGTAAGGAGAGCAGCCTATGAAGCAGGAGATTCTCACGCTGGAGCAAGGGCAGGTGGCGGACATGCTCCTCTCGCTGAAAAACAGCCATCGCAGGATAAACCGTTTCCTGCAGGACTATACCCCTCCGCTGAACGGTGACCGTTACCTGACGGACAAGGAGGTGGCGGAAGCATTGAAGGTGAGCCGCCGCACCTTGCAGAACCTGCGCAACAACCGTGTACTGCCGTTCATTCTGCTTGGCGGCAAGGCTCTCTATCGGGAGTATGACATACAGCGGTTGCTGGAGGCTAACTACCGAAGGGCGGATGTTTAGCATGTAAAAATGAAAAAGACGGACGGGCAACCCTGATGAGTGGGATTGTCCGTCCGTCTTTTTCGTTTGTTATTTCTGTCCTTTCAGTTATTCCCGAAAGGCCACAGGGGAATGAAGATGGCTTGGTGCGCCTCTTTATCCTTTTCTTTCGTAGCTGTCTCTTTCAGCCACTCGCGGAAGGCGTGAGCATAGAAGGTGTTTATCCGATAGGCCAAGGCGACGATGATGTCCCAGTGGTAGATGTCCACGGAACAGCCGCCCGCCATGCGGATATACTTGCATACCTCATAGTCCACCAACACGCCTGTCTTGCGGATGCGCCTTATCTCCCTGCCTATGGTGGCGGCAGGGAGGTTGAACAGGTCGGCTATCTCCATAAGGGTCATCCACACCTCTTCCTGCGGGTTGCCTTCCATGCGTACGCTTCCGTGCTCGTCTATTCTGATGATTCTTCTCATGGCGTTCCGTGTTAGATGGTCTGACAAATGAACTGTTCCATGGATTCTATCTGCTTGGACAGGCATTCCATGTCGTTGCTTACCTTCTCGGCGGTAATCTTCGCATAAATCTGCGTGCTGCGGATGCTGGTATGGCCCATCATCTTCGACAGGGTCTCAATCGGCACACCGTTGGAGAGGCAGATGGTGGTGGCATACGAGTGGCGGCTCTGGTGCCATGTGACGTTCTTGTTGATGCCGCAAAGTTTGGCTATCGCCTTGATGCCGTTCTTGCAGTTCCCATAACATGGGACGGGCAACAGCCGTCCGTCTTCTGCCATGCCGCTGTACTTCTCGATGATGTGCTTGGGCACGTCGAGCAGGCGGATGTTCGACTCCACGCCAGTCTTCTGGCGGTTGGTCTTTATCCACAGGTGGCCGTCGAAGGAGGTCTGCAGGTTCTCTTCCGTCAGGTTGTACATGTCCCGCCAGCTCAGTCCCGTGAAGCAGCAGAAGATGAAGAGGTCCCGGATAAGTTCATAGCTTTTCTTCTTGAACGTGCCGTTGATGAGTGCCGTAATCTCCTCCTTGGGCAGGAAGCCGCGCTTGGTCTCTTCCTTCGTGATGTGGTAGGCATAGAAGGGATCACGCTCCAGCCAGCCGTTGTTGATGGCGGTGAAGATGATGCTGCGGAAGGGCATCATGTATGACCACACGGTGTTGGTGCAGTGGTTCTTCTCCGTGCGGAGGAACAGCTCGAAGTCGGTGATGAAGGCGGGTGTCAGCTCACGCAGGGCGATGTCGCTCATCTTGTAGCGTTGCTTGATGAACTCCGTCAGGTGGTTATATACCACGCGGTATTTCCAGTAGCTGCGCTCGCTCTTCATCTTGCCCACCTGTTTCGCATAGTCCTCGTTGTGCTGCTTGAACACGGCAAGCAGGGTCTTGTGGTTCTGTCCCAGACCTAAGTAAGCGTTGCGCACCTTTTCCGCAGTGACATATCCGTCGGTGTCGCACACCTCCTGATACGCCTTGTTGATGCCAAGCCGTATCTTGTCCAGCATACGGTTGCCCTCCTGTGCCACGAGGCTGCGGCCTGTCAGTTTGCCCAGCTCCACGTTCCACATCTTTTCTTCCACGTCCAACTTGCTGCTGAACTGTGATACCTTTCCGTTCACCGTGATGCGGCACATCACGGGAATCATTCCGTTCTTTTTCGGCGCGTTGCGCTTGAGGTAGAACAACACCCTGAAAGTGCTTCTGCTCATACTCTACATTGTTTTTGTTTGCAAAATTATTCCATGTAGAGCTGAAAGGCTGTAAGCAAACCGCAGCACATCGGCGCAATCACATCCGCTTCACGTCTTTTTTGTCCTTTTCCCGCAGGCAACATCAGATATTACCCTAATTTTGCCTCCCGAAACGCTGTATTTCGATAGTTTACAGCCATTTCCTCACGGGCTTTTCAGACCTCCTCGCCAGCGAAAAGAGTAACGGGATAGTAACGAAACTCTTGCTTCAACTGACTTTTCTGTGGCATCTGTTGTCTGCACAGAGAATCCAACTAAATCAATTAATCCGCTCATTCTCACAGATTTTTCATCATTCTGCCCTCATTCTCAGTTTTTTGTTGTATCTTTGCGTATGATATTACAAATCTGTAGCATGACCGTGAATTTAAAAGTAGTGATGATGGTATTCGCATGTTGTTCTTATCAATCGCAAGCAGAGGAATTGGGCGCTCTCAAAGTAAAAGAATATAAACTGGAAAACGGACTGACCGTTTGGCTGAACGAAGATCACAGCCAGCCGAAGGTTTTCGGCGCCGTCGTCGTGAAAGTGGGGTCGAAGGATTGCCCGGACACAGGTATCGCCCATTATTTCGAGCACATGATGTTTAAGGGAACAGAACGTATCGGGACACTCGATTACGAGTCGGAGAAGGTCTTGCTGGACTCCATCGCCATGAAATACGACGAACTGGCCATGACGGAAGATGTTGTGGTACGTGCCCGCCTGCAAAAGGAGATCAACGAACTGAGCATCCGCTCTTCCGAATATGTCATACCCAATGAGTTCAACCGGCTGATCAGCCGGTTCGGGGGTTCCGGCCTGAATGCGGCGACCTCATACGATGCTACGATCTATTTCAATACGTTTTCCCCGCAATATATGGTCCAATGGGCGGAGATCAACAGCGAACGCCTGATTAACCCCGTCTTCCGTCTTTTCCAAAGCGAACTGGAAACGGTTTATGAGGAGAAGAACATGTACGGTGACTTCATCGGCGGCCAGGTGATGGACACGTTGATGGCTCGTTATTTCGGGCCTCACCCCTATGCCTATCCGATTATCGGTAGCACGAAGAACCTCAAGAATCCGCGGCTGACGGAGATGCGCAAGTTTTTCGAGGACTATTATGTGGCATCCAATATGGCGCTGATCCTTAGCGGCGATTTCGATACGCAGCAGGTTATGCCTGTCCTGGAAAAGACCTTTTCACGCATCCGTTCGGGCAACGTTCCGAAGCCGGAGAAGGTGATGCTACCGCCGTTCAACGGACGGGAGAAAATGAAGGTGAAGTTCCCGATCCCCTTTATTAAAGCGATGGGGCTGGGTTTCCGGGGTGTTTCGGCCAACCATGAGGACCAGGTTGCCTTGAATATAGCGGTCAACCTGCTGAACAACGCCAACGGTACGGGCTATCTGGACAAACTGATGGTGGAACATAAGCTGATGGGAGCCCTTGCCATCAACGAAAGCATGAATGAGGCGGGGATCCTCGCGGTCGCCATTATGCCGAAATTGTTGATCCAGTCGTACAGTTCGGCCGAGAAGATGGTCTGGAACGAGATCAACCGGGTGAAGAACGGAGACTTTAGCGACGAAGTGTTCAACAGCCTGAAACTGGAACAGAAACGGCAGTATGCTTCCGCATTGGAGAATATCGACTCGCGTGCGACGGTCATGATGAATCTGTTCTCGCAGGGAAAGAGTTGGGACGATTACCTGAACGAGGTGGCGCGGATCGAATCTATCACGAAAGAGGATGTCGTGCGTGTCGCCCAAAAATATTTCAGCAATAACTATCTGTGCGTAACCAAGAGCACGGGGAAATATCCGAAGGATAATCTGCCGAAACCGGCTTTTTCCCCGGTCGTCCCCCGGCATGCAGACGCTTCCTCTTCCTATGCCGAACAGTTGGAGAAGATACCGGAACAGCAAGTAGCGCCTCGTATCATCGATTTCGAAAAGGATGTGAAGACGTCGAAGCTGGCTCCTTTGGTGACGTTATACACGACTCCTAATCCACTGAACGATATTTTCACCTTCAATATCTCCTATGGAATCGGTGCATTGGAGCAACCGGAGTTGATGCAGCTCATCAACTACCTGCAATTGTTAGGAACCGATTCTTTGCCCTTCGAGCAGTTCCGCAGCCGCTTGCAATCGATCGGGAGCACGCTTGCTTTCGATGTGACGCCCGATGCTTTTGTCATGAAGGTGACCGGTTTCGATAACCATATCGACGAGACGATGGAACTTGTGGGCGACTTTATCCGCCATGCAAAGGCAGACGACAAGAAGCTCCGTCAGATTGTGGACGATGCCAAAGTCTCGGAGAAAGCCTTTTTCAAGTCGGGCGACAATGTGGCATCGGCTTTGTTAGAACAGGTGAAGTACGGCGACCAGTCCCGTTACCTGCGTAAGCTTTCACTCTCACAGATCAAGAAGCTGAAGGGCAAAGATCTGTTGGCGGTCTATGATAAGGTACGGAACGTACAGTGCGACCTTCACTACTGCGGCACATTGCCTGTGGAGAAGGTGATCGGGACGATTCGCCGGCATATCCCGTTGGAGCGGACGACCGTAGCCTCCAATTCTCCCTATTACCGCGAGTTGAAGCAATACGACAAGCCGACAGTCTTTTTTATCGATATGCCGGATATGACGCAGAGCATCGTTTACAGCTATGTCAAGGGCGATCCAGTCGATGACAAGGCTTCCCGCCATGCCTCCCGGCTGTTCTCCGTCTACTTCGGGGGCGATATGTCGTCGCTGATGTTCCAGGAGATTAGGGAGTTCCGCTCTTTTGCATACCGGACAAGCGGTCGTTATCAGTTGCCGAACCATGCGCATAAGGGGACTGCCGGATCTTTTACGGCGATGCTGTCCACCCAGAGCGACAAGACGCTGGATGCGTTGGGCGTACTGGATTCGCTGATCCGGGAAATGCCGTTGAAGCCGGAAAGGGTGGAGGCGATCAAACAGATGTTGGCCAACCGCATCAATAACGATTATCCGCCTTTCCGTAACCTGTCCGAGAAAGTGGCAAGTGCGCGTATGGAAGGTTTCGACCGTGATCCGGCTGAAGAATTCCTGCGGGATATCGCAACGATGGATATGCAGGATATTTCCCGCTTCTATCAGGAGCAGATCAGTGGCCGCCCGGTCGTTTACGTGATTGCCGGAAACCGGAAACGTATCGATATGAACAAGCTGGCCGAATACGGTACGATAGTAAAAGTGAAAAAGAAAGACATATATAAATAAATGTATAGTAAAGACGAGCTCAAGAACCTGAAACTTGAATTTTGGGAAAGTTTCGCCTCATTTTGTGAAGTACAGCCGTATCTGAGAGGACGCAAGAAAATGTGGACTTTGTATGATACGAAGGTGAAAGGAGTCGAACTCAAATTCGATGCAACAAGAGATGGCGCTTTTATCATCCTCGAAGTGAACCATAGGGGCGAAGAAGCCCGGCTGGAAATGTTCGAACGCCTGACGTGGTATAAGGATACGCTGGAAATGGATTTTCCGGAGGGGTTGATCTGGGACATTTGTTTTGTGCGTGATACCGGAAAGCAGGTAGCCCGTATTTACACCTCCAAATCCGGGATCGATTTTCACCGCCGTCAGGACTGGGGCGAGTTTTTCTCCTTTATGGCAAGCCAAATGTATCTGTTGGAACGGAACTTCATGTCCATCGCAGAGTATTTGAGGGAATAAAAAGATTTTAATTACAATGAATACTGAAAATATAAAACAACTTATAGGAGTGGCGGCTATCGGTTTGTTGACAGCTTGCGGTAATCCTGCGCCGGATGCGGTGCTGTTGCAACCGGGAGTCAGCCGGGAATTGGCTCAGTTCAGGAAAGAACATTTCGAGGGGGTTCGTTACAACCTCTTTTTCTCCATCCCGGAATCGCGCGAAGAGGCCGTCACAGGCACAGCGGAAATAACGCTTGCCGTCCGGGAAAAGCAGCCGGTTATCATAGACTTCCGGGGAGAACCGGAACAGGTTGCCTCGGTTTTGTTGAATGGCAGGAAAGTCCCTTATACGGTTAAGGACGAACATATCGTGATCGGCGCAAAAGACGTGGCAAACGGAGAGAATCGCGTAACCGTCGAATTTACGGCAAACGACCAGTCGCTGAACCGCCGGGACGAATTCCTATATACGTTGCTGGTCCCTGACCGGGCGCGTACGCTCTTCCCTTGTTTCGACCAGCCGGATATGAAATCGCTTTTCACCCTGTCGTTGGAAGTTCCGTCCTCCTGGCAGGCTGTCGCTAACGGGGCGATCGAGCAGGTGGATTCGACTTCCGTCACCGGACGCAGGCGGGTTTATTTCCGGGAAACGGAACCGCTCAGTACCTATCTTTTCTCTTTCGTCGCCGGTAAGCTGACACGGGAAACTTATTCGCGCGACGGGCGGGATATTTCGATCTACCATCGCGAGACCGATCCGAAGAAGGTGGCACAGTGCCCCGATATTGCCTCCGAAGTGTTCGATGCACTCGAATGGCAGGAGGAATATACCCAGATACCGTACCCCTTTGCCAAATACGACCTGATCATTTTGCCGGGATTCCAGTTCGGCGGAATGGAACATACGGGAGCGACTTTATATACGGACGGGCGGATGTTCCTGAACGAGAACCCGACATTGAACGAGCGTTTAGGACGCAGTTCCCTGATTGCGCACGAGACCTCGCATATGTGGTTCGGGGACTTCGTGACGATGGAATGGTTCAATGATGTCTGGACAAAAGAGGTCTTTGCCAATTTTTATGCCTCCCGGATGATTGAGCCTCTGTTTCCGGAGGTGAACCATTCCCTGAACTTCATGCTCGATTATATCCCGGCGGCCTATTCCGAAGACCGTACCGCAGGCGCCAATCCGGTAAAGCAGCAACTGGAGAATATGCGGGATGCAGGCTTGATGTACGGCAATATCATCTATGATAAGTCTCCGGTTATCCTGGAAATGCTGGTGAAGAAAATGGGGAAGGAGCCTTTCCGGAAAGGAATCCGGGAATATCTGAAAACGTATGCTTACGGGAATGCGACCTGGGAAGGGCTGATCGGTATCTTGGACACATATACGGACGACGACCTGTCTGCCTGGAGCCATGTCTGGGTGAATGAAAAGGGTATGCCTGAAATCTCTTGCGAGGCAGGTAAAAAATTGTATGTCGAACAGTCTGACCCATTAGGTCGCGGACTTCTGTGGGAACAGGATTTGTCTTTTCTTATCGTTCATTCGGATGGGGAGACTGAGGAAGTGCAAGCTACATTTGCAAAAAACGAGAGGTTGAAGTTTGTGGATTTGAAAAGGCAAGCAGGCGAAGGCAGCTTCGTCATTCCCAATGCCGACGGCAAAGGATATGGCTTCTTCCGTCTGCTTGAAAAAGATACAAAGGCTTGTTTGGCCTATCTTCCCGCTTGCAAGGACGAAGTGTTGAGAGGTTCCTTGTTAATTACACTGTATGAGAATTTATTGAACCGGACGATCTCTTCGGAATCCTATATGGAAGCCATGTTGGATTATCTGCCGGGGGAAAATAATTCCCTGTTGTTCTCGGCAGCCCTCGGATATATCGGCAATTGCCAGCGTCTATATCCCTCTGATCCGAAGAAACTGGAACAGGTGCTTTGGCGAATCGTGACAACGGCAGAACAACCCCAGAGACGTTTGCAGGCGTTCCGTCAGTATCGCTCCATTGCCCGTTCGCCGGAAGCGGTCGGAAGACTGTACGCGCTCTGGAAAGACGGGAAAGCGCCTGCCGGTTGTTCGCTGAGCGAAAACGATTATATCAGCCTGTCGTACGGCCTGGCAATCCAAATGCCTGATAAAGCCGATGAAATTGTAGCAACCCAGCAAGCCCGGATCATCAACCCGGACCGTAAACGGCAATATGCGTTCATCTCGCCATCCGTCTCTCCCCGAAAGGAAGTACGCGACAGTGTATTTGCATCCCTGCTCGTAGCCGGGAACCGCCGTGTCGAACCGTGGGCTTCGGCTGCCTTGTCGAACCTGAACTGCCAGTTGCGCCAGAAAGAAGCGGTCGGTTATATCCGTCCGGCTCTGGAAGTCTTGCAGGAAGTGCAGCGTACGGGGGATATCTTTTTCCCGCGCGACTGGGTACGGGCTTTGCTGAGCGGACATACTTCGCCGGAAGCTAAGAAAGAGGTGGACGATTTCTTTGCCACCCACCCGGACTATCCGGTCCTGCTTTCAAATAAAATCCGTCAGCAGGCGGATCATTTGTACAGGTTGCACGATTGAGAGAAAAAAATTGCCCTGCTTAGCTAATCTTTTGTAAGTTTTATTTGCCAATTCAATTATTATTGTAACTTTGCAGCGTAAAAATAATAACAAATGAAAAGTACAGTTCTGCATCTCCACCATCATCATTACAACGGGCAATAGTTCGGTGGGCTGTGTGGTATGTAGGAACATATGATATAAATGAATAAGGCTTGCCGTTTACGGTGGGCCTTATTTTGTTTTTGGAATAATATATATAAACAAAATAAACATGTTACGAATCGCAGTACAATCTAAAGGTCGTCTTTACGATGAAACAATGCTTCTCTTGGAAGAAGCCGGTATCAAACTGAACAGGGGAAAACGTATTTTGCTGTTGTCGGCAAAAGGGTTTCCTGTAGAAGTCTTATTCCTTCGCGACGACGATATCCCGCAATCAGTTGCCAATGGCGTTGCCGACATAGGTATCGTAGGCGAAAACGAATATGTAGAGAAAGGACAGGAGGCGAAGCTGATCAAACGTTTGGGATTCAGCAAATGCCGCCTTTCACTCGCCATTCCGAAAGATGAAGATTACCAGGGGGTGGAATGGTTCGCCGGAAAGACGATCGCGACTTCCTATCCGGAAATACTGAAGGCTTATCTGGCCAAAAAGGGAGTGAAAGCAGACCTTCACGTAATCAGCGGCTCTGTGGAAATTGCGCCGGGTATCGGCCTCGCGGATGCGATTTTCGATATTGTCAGCTCCGGCAGCACATTGGTGAGCAATCAGCTCAAAGAGGTGGAAGTCATCATGCAGAGCGAAGCCCTGTTGATTGCCAACAACAACCTGTCGGATGAAAAACAGGCTATCCTGGATGAACTGTTGTTCCGTTTCGAGGCGATCCAGGTTGCGGAAGGGAAGAAATATGTATTGCTGAACGCTCCGAAAGACAAGATGAACGAGATCATAGAAGTGCTGCCGGGTATGAAGAGCCCGACCATCACGCCGCTTGCCGACGAGAACTGGGTGTCTGTCCAGTCTGTCATAGCGGAGAAACATTTCTGGGAAATCATCGGTAAACTGAAATCGTTGGGAGCAGAAGGTATATTGGTGATACCGATTGAGAAAATGATTTTGTAAACATTTTTTGATTTTTAATTATCAATTTAGAAAGTGGAAGTAATCAAATATCCGTCAAGAGAAGAATGGGCCTCATTGGCCCAGCGTCCGGCGCTGGATGTCACGACACTGTTCGATACGGTTCGCACGGTGCTGGATGAAGTCAGGAAAGGAGGAGATGCCGCCGTTATCCGGTATGAGGAGAAGTTCGACAAAATAGATCCTGCAACTTTCAAAGGATTGCAGGTTTCCGAACAGGAATTAGCGGAAGCTAAGGAGCTTGTGCCCGAAGACCTGAAGCAGGCTATTCGTCAGGCAAAGAATAACATAGAGATATTCCACGCTTCACAGTGTTTTACAGGAAAGAAGGTGGAGACGACACCGGGCGTCACCTGCTGGCAGAAAGCGGTAGCTATAGAAAAGGTAGGTTTGTACATTCCGGGTGGAACGGCTCCTCTTTTCTCTACTGTCCTGATGTTGGCTGTCCCGGCCCGTATTGCCGGTTGTAAGGAAATCGTGCTTTGTACGCCTCCCGACAGGGAAGGAAAGGTACACCCCGCAATCCTGTTTGCCGCGGAAACGGCAGGAGTTAGCAAGATATTCAAGGCTGGAGGCATTCAGGCCATAGCGGCGATGGCTTACGGAACGGAATCGGTTCCGAAGGTATATAAGATATTCGGGCCCGGTAACCAGTATGTGACGGCAGCCAAACAGTTGGTCAGCCTGAAAGAGGTGGCCATCGACATGCCTGCCGGTCCTTCCGAAGTGGAAGTGATAGCGGACGAATCGGCCAATCCTGCCTTTATCGCCGCCGATTTCCTTTCCCAGGCAGAACATGGAGTAGACAGCCAGGCCATGCTGGTGACGGCATCCGAAAGCATCGTCGAACCGGTCATGCAAGCGATCCGGGAACAACTGGACCGGTTGCCCCGTAAGGAGATCACGGAAAAATCGTTGGGCCACAGCCGTCTTATCGTGCTGAAGGATAAACAGGAAGTGATCGACTTCACCAACCTGTACGCTCCGGAACATCTGATTATCCAGACGACCGATTATGCTGATATTGCCGGACAGATCGAGAATGCAGGCAGTGTCTTTATGGGGCCCTATACGCCGGAAAGCGCAGGCGACTATGCTTCCGGTACGAACCATACGTTACCGACCAACGGATATGCAAAAGCCTACAGTGGCGTGAACCTGGACAGTTTTATCAAAAAGATCACGTTCCAGGAGATCACGGCCGACGGCATCAAGCAGTTGGGCGGGACGATTCAGGCAATGGCGGCCAACGAGCAGTTGGATGCGCACAAGAATGCAGTAACAATCAGATTGAACACATTATGAAAGACTTAAAAGATTTAGTCAGACCCAATGTCTGGAACATGAAGCCGTACTCGTCCGCCAGAGATGAGTTTCAGGGCAATGCCTCCGTTTTCCTGGATGCAAACGAGAACCCGTTTAACAGACCGTACAACCGCTATCCCGATCCCTTGCAATGGGAACTGAAAAAGAAGATTGCGGAACTCAAAGGGGTGAAACGCGAGTCTATCTTCCTGGGGAACGGAAGTGATGAACCGATCGATCTGATTATCCGTGCGTTTTGCGAACCGTCTATCGACAGCATCGTAAGCATCGACCCTTCCTACGGGATGTATGAAGTAGCAGCCAATGTCAATAACGTAGAGTTCCGGAAGATCAAGTTAGACAGGAAGTTCGACCTCGATACCGACAGCCTTTTGGAGGCAGCAAACGACTGGGTGAAGGTGATATTCCTGTGTTCACCCAACAACCCGACGGGAAATAACCTGAGCCGTGACCGTCTTTATAAAGTATTGAACACGTTCCAGGGAATCGTTGTGATAGACGAGGCTTATGTCGACTTCTCTATCGAACCTTCATTCTTAGGCGAGTTGGACAAATTTCCGAACCTGATCGTCTTGCAGACCATGTCGAAAGCATGGGGGGCTGCCGGAATCCGATTGGGGATGGCTTTTGCTTCTCCCGAAATCATTGCGATCCTCAATAAGATCAAATATCCGTACAATGTTAATCTGCTGACTCAGGAACGCGCCTTGTATGTACTTGAAAACAAGGAACGGATGGAAGACCAGCTTCGTTCGATCCTTTCCGAACGGATTCGTTTGCAGACCGCACTGCCGGAGTTGAACTGCGTGCGCAAGATTTATCCTACGGATGCAAACTTTATCCTGGTCGAAGTGACGAATGCCGATACGGTCTATAAGAATCTGGTTAGACAGGGTATCATCGTCCGCAACCGGACAAACGTGACCATGTGTAACGGCTGCCTTCGCATTACGGTCGGCAAGCCGGGTGAAAACGATGCTTTGCTCGAAGCGCTTAAAAGGATGTAGAAATATGAAAAGAGCCTTATTCATAGACAGGGACGGAACGATTGTGATAGAACCGCCGGTGGATTATCAGCTGGACAGTCTGGAAAAGCTGGAGTTTTATCCGAAGGTATTCCGTAACCTGTACTTTATCCGTAAGCAACTGGATTTCGAGTTTGTGATGGTGACGAACCAGGACGGTTTAGGTACGGATTCTTTTCCGGAAGATACTTTCTGGCCGGCACATAACAAGATGTTGAAGACATTGGAAGGCGAGGGAATCCGTTTCGACGATATCCTGATTGACCGTTCTTTTCCGGAAGAAAACTCTCCGAACCGGAAACCTCGCACAGGCATGTTGGGCAATTATCTGTCCGGCGAATATGATCTGGCAAATAGCTATGTGATAGGTGACCGGCTGACGGATATGCAGCTGGCAGTCAATTTAGGGGCAAAAGGGATATGGCTTCGTCCGGATGACGGCGAGGCTCGACGGTTGCTCACGGAGAATCCGGCTATTTCTCCCGTCCTGATTACGGACGATTGGGACCGGATTACGGAATATCTTTTTGCCGGAGAACGCCGGGCCACTGTTCGACGTACGACAAGGGAGACGGATATTTTTGTGGAAGTGAACCTGGACGGACATGGGCGGACGGAGATTTCCACCGGTCTCGGTTTCTTCGACCACATGCTCGACCAGATCGGAAAACATTCGGGTATCGATTTGACGGTACGGGTAAAAGGGGATCTGGAAGTAGACGAACATCATACGATAGAAGATACGGCTATTGCGCTTGGAGAAGCTTTGTTAAAGGCTTTGGGCGATAAGAGGGGGATCGAACGCTACGGTTACTGCCTGCCGATGGACGATTGTCTGTGCAGTGTGGCGCTTGATTTCGGCGGACGTCCCTGGTTAGTCTGGGATGCAGCCTTTCACCGTGAGAAAGTAGGGGATATGCCGACCGAAATGTTCCTACATTTCTTTAAAAGCCTGAGCGATGCCGCCCGCATGAACCTGAACATTAAAGCGGAAGGCACAAACGAGCATCATAAGATAGAAGGAATCTTCAAGGCTTTGGCCCGTTCCATCAAGATGGCTATCCGCCGCGATATTTACAGGTTTGAACTGCCGAGCACGAAAGGAACTTTGTGAATTAAAAATTAAGAATTAAAAAATTACGGTCGATGATATTTTTTAATTCTTAATTCTTAATTTTTAATTTACTCCGCGGTCGGTCCTTCCACATAGAGCTTGCCGTTTTCATCGATTCCCATCTTGTCGATAAAGACGACCCGCTCGTTTCCTGTTTTCTGGGTGTAACCATGATAAACACAATACATCTGCTTGCCGTCTTTCGACCAGGTCACGCTGTTGTGCCCCGTACCGGTAACGATACCTCCCCGTTCCACATTCTTTTGAAGTACCGGATTGTCGTTCGATTTGACAAACGGACCGAGCGGACTTTTTGAAGTCGCATAGCCGACAGCATAATTCTTGCCTTTATAATAATTGGCCGAATACATCATATAGTAGGTATCTCCCTTTTTCATCGTGTAGGGCCCTTCCGTCCAACGGCGGTTAATCTCACCGGAAGTAACGGAGCGGCTTTCCCATTCGGATTGCGTGTCGTCCAGTTTTACAGGCGGTCTGAGCAGCAGGACCGGTTCGCCGATCACCTCTGTCAAATCCGGTTTTACCTCGATGCCGTATATCCAGCTTTCTTCTATCTCGTCGAATTTCCCATTTTTTTTAGCCTGTTCGGCAATTTCGCTTTCCACCGGATGTTTGTAGCAACAACGGGAGAAATACATATAGGTCCGTCCATCCTCGTCGTCGATCAGGTTCCCGTCGATAACCGGATAGCCCGGATCAAACAAAGGTTTGTCTGATAATTCTTTGAAGGGTCCTGTCGGTTTGTCTGCAACAGCCACCCCGATACGGAAATTTTCCAGTTCGTTAGTCGGATTTTCTTTCCAGTCGGCACTGTACAGCATATAGAACTTGCCATTGCGTTCATACACCTCCGGAGCCCAGAAGTTGGCGACTCCCCATGATCCCGGGACGTTCCCTCGGAATACCTGTCCTTCGGCTTTCCAGTTTACCATGTCGGGAGAGGAATACACACTGAAGCCGTCGACGGTGCCTCCGCCTGTTCCATACATATAGTATATGCCGTCCGAAGCCAGCAATACATACGGATCACCAAACTGTACGGGGAGGGGATTGGTATGCACGATACTTTTTTCCTGTTGTTCCTTCTGCGCCTTGTGTACGCAGGAAGAAAAAGTAAATACTGCTGAAAGCAGTATTACAAATTGTTTCATTTGTCTCATAGAATGTCTGTAAAATTAAAAACACATAATAAATGACGACAAATATACAAAATTGAAATTATTTCCTTTCCTTTGATGTCCGATTTAAGCAGAAAAAAGAGTATGGTTAGAAATATATTGATAGCGTTTTGTGTGATCCTGTTCGTCTCGTGCAGCAAGGACACAGAATCCAAGTTGTTCGGCAAATGGCAATTACAGAAGGTAGAAGCAAGCGGTGACGTGCAGAATGTCGACACGGTTTATTTTAATTTTGAACATTCTTTGTTTATGTACCAGGTGTACGTTACGGAAATCGATTCTTTCCGCCATCAATATGGCTACAACACGTTGGAAGGTGAAAAAACATTGCTGCTGGAATTAGAGAATGATCCGAGGCCGATCAGTAAATTCCTGCCTTATACCGACTGGGATTCTTCCAAACAAACTTATACAATCGATAAATTGGAATCCAAGCAACTGATCTTAAGCCGCGAGGGGAAAACGTATACGTTCCGGAAGTTCTAAAGATTAAATAAGAAATGCGAGCCGACTTTGAAAGTTGCTCGTGAGATCAGCCGAAAATTGAATATCGATGCTGATATCGTCTTAGGTGTATAAAATTAAAGAAAGAA
>OKRZ01000830.1_pt1 | contig 24457 bp, 16 predicted proteins | sample 1601141 | NCBI WGS metagenome assembly OKRZ01 (sample SAMEA3541524, study PRJEB24748) | human gut metagenome | biome: human gut; feature: human-associated habitat; material: faeces | place: China | collected 2012
TTTATTTGCGGTTGGCGACCACATCTATTATATCAAAAAGGAGGATTTTTTCTACTCATAGCTAGAAGCTTTTAGAACCCCGTGTATAACACGGGGTTTTCATAAGCCCAAAAATATTAGCACTAAACTATAAAAATTTAGTGCTAATAAATAAAATTTTTTAAGACATTTTCAAAAATGATTGACATTTGTTTTTTTATAAATCTCTAATCATATCTATCTCCTATCATATTCTAGTTTCTAAATATTATTTGTGGCAATATGCTATCCTTTTTCTTCGATTACAATCTATTTATAATCCTCACTACTAATAACTTCAATTCCATTTTTTATTAAAAGTTCTGCTAGTATACCATTTCCTTGTATTAATTTACCATCAAAATTCCCACTATATATTTTTCCTGTCCCACAAGATGGACTTCTTGCTTGAAGTATAGCTTTTTTTATATTTAATTTTTTTGCAAATTCTAATACTTCTTTTGCACCTTTTTCAAAATTTTCTGTTACATTGTTGTTTTTCTCATCTATAACATATTTTTTTCCATCAACTATTTTAATTTCAGCAGGATTTCTTGGTGTTTGTAATCCACCTAATTGTTCAGGGCATATTGGTATTGCTTTTCCTTCTTTTACAAGATTAAAAACTTTTTCATTATAATTATTTCCACCACTATATTTACAATTTATACCTGCTAAACATGCACTTACTAAAATCATTTACATTAATCCTCTTTCTATTAATTTAGGTATGACATGTTCTCCTAAAATACTACCTACTTTTATACCTTTTTCCTTATAATTTTTATCAATCCAAATTGCCTCTTTTATTTCATTATTACATTTTATTTCTCCGTCTATTTGTGCAATGTAGGTTTGCACATGAATTGGCTCATTTGAAAAACAAGCTATGTCATCATATCCACCAAGAAATTCTACTTTAATCAAATCTACTGTCAATTCTTCATGTAACTCTCTTTTTAATGTTTCAAAATCTGTTTCTTTCTCTTTTCTTTTTCCTCCTGGAATTATACATTCCTCTCTGTTATTCTTTTTCCTTTGTACTAATATTTGCTTATCTTTTAAAATTACTCCGCCAACTTTATCTATCATTCATCTCACTTCCTACTTTACTAAATTTATATCTCCTTTTATGACAATTGGAGAAAATCCTGAAATTTCATCATACAACATTCCTTCAGGAATATCATTATATAAATATATTTTTTTACCTTTCATAAATGCTTCATATATTTCAATAAAAGTCGCTCCTCCAATATAGTTTTTCTTACCATTTTTATCAAAATTTAAAGTTAATACAGCATCCATTGTTGCAATTCTTTCTTCACTAATTTTAAACATTCTTGCTTTAAACTCACTATGAGCTTTTTTTCCTAAATTCCAACTTTTCTTTTCTGCATCAGGTTCATAATATGCATTTGGTAATTCAACTACATGTCCATTCTCCTCTAGTTTTTCTTTTATTGGTGCAATATCCTTATAAAATGCTTTACTACATATAATTAATATTTTCATTTCAATCATTCCCTTTCATTCTTATTTACGGTTCATTATATCATACTTTCTTTAAATTTTCTCTGTTTTACAGGTTTAAAAATACCACAAGGGCAAGGTTTTTTTCTTCCTACTTTAAAAAATTGTACTGTATTATCCTCCTTTCCACCTTGCTTCCATATTGGTATCTTTTTTCTAATTTTATCAATATAACCAATAATCACTTCTTTTTCTGTTTCTGGTGGATATTTAGTTTTTTATTTTTTGTTTTACTAGTTCTTCGAAGCTTTTCCATTGTTCTGGTTTTTCTTTGTATGTTTTATATGTTGTTCTGTCATAGTAATAGAATGTTCCGTTGTTTTCTACTACTAGTCCTCCTACTATGTTTTTTCCTTTTTTGTTTTCGTCTGTTATATATTGTTGTAGTGCGTTTGATTTTATTTCGTTGTCTTTTTCGTTGTATCCTTTTCCTGCTTTTGTGTCAAATATTCCTATTCTTCCGTCTTTGAATTGTATTAGAAAGTCTGGTTGGAATGCTGTTCCGTCTTCTTTTGCTATTCCGAAGTTGGTGTTCATGTGTTCTGATCCGTTTTTCCAAAAGTATTCTATGCTGTTTTCGTGTTTGTCTAGATATTCTATGAATTCTAGTTCTAGTTTGTCTGCTTTTCCTTCTTTTGTTTCTACATATAGTGGTTGGTGTATTGATAGTTTTGATTCTATTTTTATGTTTGTGTTTGGGTTGTAATTTTTGTCAAATGGTATGTGCCATTCTTCGTTTATTTCGTATTTTTCTTTTTGGTCTACTTCATATTCGTGTATTGGCTTGTAGTTTTGTGTTGCTGTGCTTATTATTTTTCCGAATGTTTCGTTGTTGTTTACTACTATGTTTTGTATTAGTATTATTCCTTTGTTTTGTGGTCTTATATATAGATATTTTCCGAATGTGCTTATTATTGCTGTTTTTACTGTTGGTATTGATCTTACTGGTGCGAATCCGTTTAAGTTGTTTTTTATTACTTTTTCGAAGTCGTTTTGTAAGTCGTCATCACTCATTATTATGTCTACCAAATTTTCTTGTTCTTTTATTTCTATTTCTTCGTCTACTTTTTCTGATTCTATGTGTACGTCACTTAGTATTGAGTCTTTTTTTCTGTATTCAAAGTTTATTCCTGCTTCTTTCATTTTTTCTTTGTTTGTTATTGTGTCTTGTATTGGGATATTTTCTTTTTCTGGTATGTTGAAGTGTTTGCAAAATTCTCTTTCATATACTTTGTAAAATGAGCTTGTGATGTCTCCATAGTCTGTTCTTTTTTTGTAGTATGATTTTAGTGTCATTATTTGTTTCTTTTCTGTTGTTGTTTCTTCGTTCTTTTTTGATTGGTTTTCTTCATTGTTTTCTTCATTGTTGTTTTTTTGGTTTTCGTTTGTTGCGTTTTCTTTTTCGTTGTTTTGTGTTGTGTTTGTTTGTGTGTTTTCTTCTTTTTTTATTTGGTTTTCTATTATGTTTTTTATTGCTTGTTCATATTCTAGTTCTAGTGATATTTGTGTGTATTCGCTGTTTTGGTTTTCTATTTGTTGTGCATTTTGTTTGTTTACTGTGTCTTCTGTGTTTTCTGTGTTTGATGTGCTTTCTATGATTGATCCACTTTCTATGGTTGACGCATTTTCTATGTTTAGTATATTTAGTTGGTCTTGTGTGCTTTGTGCGTTTATTGCTATTTTTATGTCTGGTTTGTATTCTTCTTTTACTTTTGAGTTATATGTTTTTATTATGTTTGGGTTGTATATTTCTTTTTTTATGGCTATTGATTGTATGTTTGAGTATACGTATGATCTGTTTAGTGCTTCGTCTGTGTAGTGTTTGGCTTCTGGCATTCTTAGTATTCTTCCTACTGTTTGTATTTCAAATACTATGCTGTTGACTTCTCTGAATTTTAATAGTATTTGTGCCCTTGGACAGTCCCATCCTGTGTCTATTGCCATTTTGAATATTAAGTATTCTACTTTGCTGTCGTTTGTGTTTAGTTCTTCGTAACTGTTGTTTATTTTGTCGTCGTTTAGCCAGATTGCTAGTTTTCCGTTTTCTGTTGTTATTCCTTTATTTTTTAGAAATTTTTCTACTGCTGCTCTTTTTTCTTCTCCATAGTTTGAGTTTGGTATTTGTATTAGTGTTAGTGGGGTTATTAGATTTTTTGTTTCTCCTTCGTTGTATAGTTTTTGGTATCTTTTTTTTAGTTCTTCTTCTTTGTAATAGGCTGATTCTAATACTAGTGATTCTGAACTTTTTTCGTTTTCTTCTTTTTCTATTGCTTCTGCTATTTTGTCATTTATTATTATTTCTTTTTTTATCATTCCTTCGTTTATTACGTCTGTTGGTTCTACATATACTCTTGCGTTGATGTTTTCTGAGTTGAATACTGGTGTTGCACTCATTTCTATTGTTAGGTTTGGTGCTATTATTTCGTCTCTTATTTCTTTTGCTCTTTTTGTTGTTGCACTTGAGTGACTTTCGTCTATTATTAGTATTATTTTTCTGTTTTCTCTTGTGTTTTTTAGTATTGTTGGGAAGTTGTTTTGTTCCCAGTCTTTCATTAGCGTGTTATTGAATTCTTTTGTTTTTTTGTCTTTTTTTCTTATTTTTTCCCAGTTTACAAATACTATTTCATTTTGATTTATTATGTCTCTTGAGCCGAAAAATTCGTTTTCTAATAGACTGCATTCTATTGTGTCTCCTATTTCTTTTTTTACACTTTTATGACTTTGTACTTGTAATTCTCCTTTTCCTATGCTTATCCATAGAAAGCATAGGTCTTCTTTTGTTTCTTTTGTTAGCTCGTGTATGTATCTTGCTATTGTGATTGTTTTTCCGCTTCCTGTTGGTGATTGAAATATTATTGTTTCGTTTTTTGGCGTTTTTAGAAACATTTCTGTGAATTGCATTAGCTGGTCTATTGCGTTTTGTTGGTAATTTTTTAGCTCTTTCATCTTTTTTTCCTTTCTTTTTTATTTTTTGAGTTGATTTTTTTGTTTCTTTTTGTTTATTGTTTATTTTTTGTTGTTATCTTTTTTTATTTTGTTTTTCTTGGTTTTTAGATTTTATTATCTTGTTTTTTATTTTTTTGCTGTGTTATTTTTTTATTTTTCGTTGCTTATTTTGGATGTTTTTTTGTATTTGTCGTATATTTTTTGTGGTATTGCTTCTATTTTGTAATTTTTTATTTCTTTTAGTTCTTGTTCTTCTATTTCGTTTCCTAGCGTGAATATATATAGTTTTTTCTTTTCTTTTATTTGTTTTACTTTTTCTATAAATTCTTTATATTGTGTTTGGATTGTGTCAAAGTATATACACGTGTATTTGTTTTTTTGTTTGTTCGTGTATATTGCGTATTGGTCATTTTTTTCTATTTGTTCGTGTGTGTTTTCTTTTATGCATATCATTGGTATGCTTTTTTCTGTTAGGTCATAATATATTTGGTCTTTTGTTCCTTCGTTTTTTATGAAGTCTGTTTTGTAGTATCTTAGTGTTTCTTTGTTTCCTTCTGAGTATTTTGTTCCGTCTTCTCTTTTTCCTGTTATTATTGTTTTTATTCTTGGGTATGTTACTTTTTCACATATTTGGTTTTCGTTGTTTGTGCATATTATGAATTTTCTTTTTCCGTTGTCTGCTTGGTTTAGTTCTATTACTGCTTGTGCTGTTGTTCCTGATCCTGCAAAAAAGTCTAAGATTGTGGCGTCCTTATTGTTTTTTAATGATATTAGTAGTTTTAATAGTCCTACGTTTTTTGGGTTGTCAAATATTTTTTCTTTTGTGTTGAACATTTTCTTTAGTGCTGTTCCTGCTGATGTTGTTTTTACGTCTATTTCATAGTTTTTTACTTTTTGGTTGTTTATGATCGCTGTGTATTTTTTGTTTACTATCATACTTTTTAGTCTTATTGTTGTGCTGTAGTTTTTTTCGTATATTTTGTTTTCTTTGATTTCTAATTTGTTACTGTAAAATAGTTCTTCGAATTTGGCTTTTGTGTATGTGTTTTGTACTAGTTTTCCTTTATTGTATGAGTAATATCTTGTGTATCCTTGTTCTGTTAGTTCTTGGTTTATGTCGTTTATGCTTTTTTCTGTTTTTATTTTTATGTCGTTTGTTTCTGGGTTGTAATATACTGTGTAGTTTTTTTCTGATTCTATGTCTTCTACTGGTTTGTTGTATTTGTTTTCTCCTACTAGTACTCTTTTTCCTCCTTTTTGTACATAGTTTTCGTTTTCGTCTTTTATTAAGTCTTTTTCACTTTTTGGTATGTTTTCTATGAAGTATGATTCGTTTTTGTTTTTTGCGTATATTAGACAGTATTCGTTACTTCCTGATATAAATTTTGAGTTTTTTCTTCCTTTTGGATTGTTTTCTACTGATAGCATTGATATGAAGTTTTTTTCTCCAAATACTTTGTCACATAATAGTTTTAGCTGTGCGAATTCGTTGTCGTCTATTGATATGAATATTACTCCGTCTTTTTTTAATAGGTTTCTTGCTATTTTTAGTCTTTTGTACATAAAGTTTAACCATTTGCTGTGTCTGTATCCGTCTTCTTCGTCTATGAATTTGTCGTTATATATGAAGTCGTTTTTTCCTGTGTTGTATGGTGGGTCTATGTATATTATGTCTATTGCTTCTTCGTGTGTGTAGTTTAGTGCTTCTAATGCATGGAAATTGTCTCCTTCTATTAGTATGTTGTTTTCTCCTTCATTTTCTATTTTTTTGTTTTCTATTTCTTTTAGTATTGGTATGTTTTTGTTGCATTCTTCTATTATTTTTTCTGGTTCTTTTTCTTTGTCCCATAGTAGTCCGTATTTGCCGTTGTTTGTTTCATTTATGTTTTTTATGTATTCTATTAGTTCTTCTTTTGACATTTCTTCAAAATTCATTTCTTTTCCTTCCTTTTTTCATTTTTTTGTTTCTTGTTTGTTTTTTTACTTTTTTATTTTTGTTCTTTGCTTTTTTTATTATGTTTTTTTGTTTTGTACACTATTTTTCTTGTTTTGCTTTATGTTTTTTTATCTTTTTTGTTGTTTTTTGCTATTTTATTTCGTATTCTTTTATTATTTTTCCGTCTACATTTTTTAGTATTATTTTGTTTTCTTCTAGTATTATATAGCTGTGTTCTGTGTTGCATTTTGGTAGTGATATTGATCCTGGGTTTGCGAAGATGTATCCTTCTTTTTCTTCTATAAAGCCTTGATGTGTGTGTCCGTATATCATTATTTCAAATTCTTCATACGGGATCTTTTCTATGTTGTATTTATGTCCATGTGTGAAGTAGATCTTTTTTCCGTTTATTTCTTTTAGTACATAGTCGTGAAATTGGAATTCTGATATCATTTCGTCTACTTCTGCGTCACAGTTTCCTCTTATTACTGTTAGTTTTTCTTTCATTGAGTTTAGTATTTTTGCTACTTTCATTGGTTCGTATTCTTGGCTTAGTTCGTTTCTTGGCCCATGGTAGTATAAGTCTCCTAATATTATTATTTCTTCTGGTTTTTCTTTTTCTTCTATTTCTTTTATTTTTTCTGCATAGTATCCTGAGCCATGTATATCTGATATTATTAATACTTTCATTTTTTATCTTTCCTTTCTTACTTTTCTTTGTGTTTTCTTTTTCTTTTTTTCTTTGTTTTTATTTTTTTCTTTTATTTTATATGACTTTTTGGTTTTTGGCAATACTTTTGGTTTTTATTTAAAAGTATTTTTTGTTTAGTTTTTCCAAATAGAATTTACTTTTTCGATCGACTGTGTTTTTTGTTTTTTATATCATTGGTGGTAATATTTTTTACTTGAGTTAGTTACACTGTACGAGATTTTTTTAGAAAATTTTGTGTGAAATAATTAATGGAACGCTTAAGCTATATTTGGATTTGTGAAATATTGCTTGCGTTCCTTTTTTGATTTTTATAATTTTATTTTTAATGTTTTTTGATTTTTTTAGTTTTTTATTTACTTTTTTTATGTTGTTTCCTTTTTTAGTTTATTGCTGTTCCGTTTACATATAGTGTGTATCCATTAAAGTCTATGTTGCTGTAAGTTGTGTCTTCGTCTTCTAGTGATGTTATATAAGAGTTTCCTGTTAGTTTTATTTTTGTGTTACTGTCTATTTTTATGTCTATTTGTTTTGCTGTTTGTTCTCCGTTTATTGTTCCTGTGTATTGGCTGTTTGTTAAGTTCATTTTTAGTGTTGATATGTTGTCTATTTCTATGTTTCCTTTTAATGTTTGGTTTTCTGCGTTTAGTGTTAAGTTTCCTCCGTTTGTTCCTGTTGTTCCCCATTCTGTTGTTCCTTTGTTGCTTATTAATGTGTTGCTTCCGTAAGTTAGTTGGCAGTTTTTTAGGTTTATTATTGCGTCTGTGTTTGTGCTGTCTCCTCCTGTTTTTGATATTGTTGCTCCTTCTATTGTTGCGTTTCCTCCATTTTCTACTAATATTGCACTTTTGTCACTGTCTGTTGTTGTGTATTCTTCTTTTAGTGTTTCTGTTTCTCCTGTTATTGTTTTTTCTTCTGTTTGTTTGTTTTTGTTTTGGTCTTCTTCTTTGTTTTTTTCTATGTTAAATTCTATGTTTTCGTTTCTTCTGTTTATTTTGTTTAGGTTGTTGTTTATTTCTGTTTTTTCGTGTTTATAGTCTTGATAGTTGAATATGCATAATATACTGATTAAAAATATTGTTAGTATACTGAATATTACTATGAATGTTTTTCTTTTTAGTTTTTCCATTTTTGGGTTCCTTTCTTTTTTAATTTCTGGCTTCTAGTTTATATCCTAGTCCTCTTATTGCTTTTATTTGTACTTCTGATCCTATTGATTTTAGTTTTTTTCTTATAAATGATATGTATGCTTCTAAGTTGTTTGATTCGCTTTCATTTTCTAGTCCCCATATTTTTTCGTATATTTGTTCTTTTGATATTACTTGATTTGGGTTTTTTATTAGATATTCTATTATTTGAAATTCTTTGCATATTATTTCTATTTCTTCGTTTGTTTTTGTGTTTAGTCTTATGTCTCCTGCTTCTATGTAGTCTTTTTTTGTTTGGTTTTGGTTCATTCTTAGTTGTGCGTTTACTCTTGCTACTAGTTCTTCTACATGGAATGGTTTTGTTATGTAGTCGTTTGCTCCTGAATTGAATCCTGTTAGTTTGTCGTCTAGCATTGATTTTGCTGTTAACATTATTACTTTTGCTTCTATTTTTTCTTTTCTTATTTGTTTTAGTATTTCAAATCCGTTTATTTTTGGTAGCATTACGTCTAGTATTATTAAGTCATATATGTTTGTTAGTGCGTTGTCTAGTCCTTCTTCTCCGTTTTTGTTTATATCTACTACATAGTTTTCTTTTTTTAGTCTGCTTGATATTACTTCTGCTATTTTTGGTTCGTCCTCTATTATTAATATTCTCATGTTTATCACTTTCCTTTCTAGTGTTTTTATTTTATCATATTTTTTTGCTTTTTTAAATATATTTTATTGATGGTTCTTTGGATTATTTTTGTACTTTTATTTTTTGTATTTTATGTATAGGTTGTTTTTTTGTCTTGATTTCAGAGATTTTAATCTTTTGTAAATAGATTTGTTTTGATAAATTATAATATTTATATTTATTTGATGATAACTTTTGGTGTTTGGTGGTGTTTTTGTGTTTATTAAGTGTTTTAGATTTTCTAAAAATTTTATTATTGTTTTTTTTATTTTGATTTTTATTTCTTGTTTTATGTATTCTTTTGCTCTTTCTTCTGATAATATTAATGATGATTCTAATTCGAATATTAATTCTGATAATAATAAGAGTTTTATTAAATGGGTTGATTTTAATGTTTGTTATGATGCTTTGAATGATACTTCTAAACTTGATATTTCTTCTCATTCTGAGAATTCTGAGATTAAATTTAATTGGATTGAACTTTTGTCTTTTCTTGCTTGTAAATATGGTGGTAATTTTAAGAATTATAAAAAGTCGGATTTGGATTTTGTTGTTTCTAAATTGAGTTCTGGGGTTTCTATGTCTGATTTGACTCGTGATTTTAAGTATTATGATTATTATTTTGAGTGTTATTCTGCTGTTCTTTCTAATTTTATTGGTGATTTTTCTGTTGAAAAAGAGCTTGAGGATGGTTCTCGTGCTTTTGCTAATTCTTATGGTTTGAAGGCTTTTTTGCCTATTGCTAGGGGTTATAGTTTTAGTCATTATGATGATTTTGGTAATTCTCGTTCTTATGGTTTTAAGAGGTCTCACCTTGGTAATGATTTGATGGGTAGTGTTGGTACTCCTATTGTTTCCGTAGAGTCTGGTGTTGTTGAACATCTTGGTTGGAATCAGTATGGCGGTTGGCGTGTTGGTATTAGAAGTTTTGATGGTAAACGTTATTATTATTATGCTCATCTTAGAAAGAATCATCCTTATGCTAGGGATTTGAAGGAGGGGGATTCTGTTAAGGCTGGTGATGTTATTGGTTATCTTGGTATGACTGGTTATAGCTTGAAGGAGAATGTTAATAATATTAATGTTCCTCATCTTCATTTTGGTTTGCAACTTATTTTTGATGATTCTCAAGTTGATAGTCCTAATGAGATTTGGATTGATGTTTATAATATTGTTGAGTTTTTGAAGAAAAATCAGTCTTCTGTTTTTGTTGCTTTTCCTGATTCTAGAGATTATTCTAGAAAATTTGGTTTTAGTGATACTTTTTTAGAATGATTGTTTAGATTGTTCTTTAGAGTATTACTTTTTTCCTAATGTTATTATTATGCTTTTGCTTATTTTTTTTCTTATTATTTTTAGTGTTACTTGTTCTCCTGGCTTTTTTGTGTAGATGTATTCTCTTAGGTCGTTCATTGTGTTTAGTTCTTTTTCGTCTATTGATACTATTATGTCTTTTTCTTCTAGTCCGCTTCCGTCTGCTGGTCCTTTTGGTGTTATTTGTGCTACATATATTCCTTTTTCGAATTTTATGTTTGTGTCTAGATATGGTATTACTTCTTTGTCATAGGCATATATTCCTATTGTTGGTTGTTCGTAGTTTCCTGTCTGTTCGTAAGATTCTATTATTGTTTTTACTACATTTATTGGTATTGCGAATCCTATTCCTTCTGCTGTTGATATTTTTACTGTGTTTATTCCTATTACTTCCCCATTTGGTGTTATTAATGGTCCTCCGCTGTTTCCTGGGTTTATTGTTGCATCTGTTTGGATTAGGTCTGACATGTATGTTTGCTTGTTTTCTTCTTCTATTTTTATGCTTCTGTTTTTTGCGCTTATTATTCCTGATGTTACTGTTCTTCTGAATTCGAATCCTATTGGATTTCCTATTGCATATACTGTTTCTCCTACTCGTATTTTGCTGGAGTCTCCTAGTTTTGCATAACTTAAATTTTTTGCTTCTATTTTTGTTATTGATAAGTCTAGACTTTCGTCACTCCACATTACTTTTCCTTCGTAAGTTTGTCCATTTTCTATTGTTATATAGCTTTTACTGTATTTTTCTCCTGTTACATGTGCATTGCTTAATATATATCCGTTTTCTGATATTATTATTCCTGTTCCTAGTCCTAGTTCTGCTTCGTTATTTGTTGATAGTATTGAGTTTCCTGTGTTTTTTAGTTTTGAGATTCCTACTATACTTTTGGTTGTTTCTTCTATTATATCTGCTATTGTTTTGCTTTTTTCTTCTACTTTTTCCACAGTTTGTGCACTTTCTGTGGATTGTGTTTTTGTTGCTTCGTAATTTTCGCTTTTTATTTCTATTTTGCTGTATGTTGTGTAAATATATATGCTTAATAGCCATAATATTCCTGTTATTATGGCTATTATTGTTATTTTCTTTTTGGTGTTTTTTCTTTTTATTCTTTTCATGGAAAACTCATCCCTTCTTATTTTTAGAGGTTTTTAGTTCAATATGTATTTGCTTTTCTTATTTTTATTCTTTTTTGAACTATTTCTTTTTTAGTTTTTCCATTTTTTTCTTTTTTATTCTTTTGTGAACTGTTTCTTTTTTAGTTTTCCATTTTTTTCTTTTTTATTCTTTTGTGAACTGTTTCTTTTTTAGTTTTCCATTTTTTATTCTTTTGTAAATTATTTTTTTAGTTTTTGTTTTTTCTTTTTTGTGAGGGTGTTTTTTGAGTCCGGCCACGAAAACACCTTAAGTTAAGTTTTTTAGTTCTTCGTATCTTTTTACTTTTTGTGTTGTTGTCTTTTTTAGTGGTTCTGTTGTTATTGTGATATTTTTTATTTTTTTGAATATTGGTAATTCTTGGTTTATTTTTTTGATTTCTTGCCATATTATTTCTTTGTATTCTTCTTCTGTTTTTTCTCCTATCATTTGTTTTATTGCGTCTTTGTCATATACTATTTTGGCGCATAGCATTGTGTCTGTTGTGTCTTTGTCTCTTGAGTATACTAATGATTCTGCTATATATGGTATTTTGTTTATTAGAAATTCTATTTCTTGTGGGTATACATTTTTTCCGTTTTTTAGTACTATTATGTCTTTTTTTCTTCCTGTTATATATACAAATCCGTCTTTGTCTTTGTATCCGTAGTCTCCTGTGCTGAACCATCCGTCTTTTAGTACTTTTTTTGTTTCTTCTGGATTTTTATAGTATCCTAGCATTACACTTGGTCCTTTTACTGTTATTTCTCCTACTCCTTCGTTGTCTGGGTTTGCTATTTTTAGGTTTAGGTTTGCTAGTGCTAGTCCTATTGATCCTGGTCTTTTTTCTTTGTCTGTTTCTGCTGTTACTACTGGTGATGTTTCTGTTAGTCCATATCCTTGTACTAATGATATTCCTAAGTTGTTATATCCTATTATTGTTGCTTTGTTCATTGGTGCTGCTCCATATAGTACCACTCTTAGGTTTCCTCCAAAGTTGTCTAGTATTTGCTTGAATACTATTTTTCTTATGTCTATTTTTGCTTTTAATAGTGTGTTTGATATTTTTGTCATTTTATTTATTAGTCCTGTTTTTCCTTGTTCTTCTATTGCTTTTTGGATTTTTTTGTACATTGTTTCTAATACTAATGGTACTGCTACAAATACACTTACTTTGTATTCTTTTAGGTTTTGTTGTATGTGTTTTAGTCCGTCACAGAATGCTACTTGGCTTCCGCTGTAAAATCCGTATAGGAATGTTATTGTGCATTCAAATGTGTGGTGTATTGGTAAGAATGATAATAATACATCTGTTGGGTATAGTTTTACCCAACATGCTATGTTGCTTATGTTTGCACATATATTTGCTTGTGATAGCATTACTGCTTTTGGTTCGTTTGTTGTTCCTGAGGTGAATAACATTATTGACATTTTGTTTTCGTCTATTTCTATGTTGTCGTATTTTTGGTCTCCGTTTTTTATTTGGTTTCTTCCTTCTTCTAGTATTTCATTGAATGTTTTTATTCCTTTTTCTTGTATGTTGTCCATACATATTAGTGTTTTTAGGTTGCTGTTTTCTTTTTCTTGTACTTTTTTTATTGTTTCTAAGTATTTTTCGTCGAAGATTATTGCTTTTGCTTCACTTCTTTCTATTAGTCTTTGCATTTCTATGTCTGGTAGTGCTTTGTCTATTGGTACTATTACCATGTTACTGCATGTTGTTGCTAAATAGCTTATGCACCATTCATATCTGTTTTTTCCTACTACTACTATTCTTTCTCCCATTAGGTCTAAGTTTAATAGTCCTGTTCCAAATGCTTTTATGTCTTTTCCTACTTGTTCATATGTTTTTTCTATGTATTCTACATTTTTTGCTGTGTAGTCTTTTTTGTATTTGTATGCTATGTTTTGTGCATAGTTTTTGCATGAGTATTCTACCATTTCTCTATAGTTTTTTACTTGTCTTGCTTTATATACTTTTCTGTTTTCGTTATCTCCCATTTTTATCTTCCTTTCTTGGTTGGGTTTGAGGCTTTTTCTAGCTTCTTTTTTTTTTGCTTATTTTTCTGACTTTTTTTATTTGTTTTGTTTTTCTTATGTTTTTGTTGCTTTGTTTTGTTTGCTTTTGTGGTTTCTTGCCTTTATTTTATTTTTTCTTATTTTACACTATTTTCTTTATTTATGCAATATTATTTTGGGTTATTAATGTTTTATTATTGGTTTTTTTTATATGTTCTGTAAAAAAAGTCCCATAGAAAAATGAGATTGAGTTATGATTTTAACTAAATCTCATTTTTTGTTTTTGCTTTATTTTTATAAAGTTTTATTTTTACAGCCTCTATTACTAAGTATTGCTGTTTATTTGTCTTTTACTGTTGTTTTTATAATACTTTGTTTAGTATTTTTTCTATGTTCTTTTTGTCTCCTTCGTCTTTAATGTCTTTTAATACATATTTGTCGTATCCTTTTTTTATTAATTCTTGGTATGCTTCTATTACATTTTGTGGGATTTTCATTTTTATTTGCCAGCCTTTTTGGTAAAATAGTTCCATTCTTTGTATGTCTCCTACTAAAACGTTTATCCATTCTTTGTATGTCTCCTACTAAAACGTTTATCCATTCTTTGTTATGGCTTTTATAGTATTCTTCATAACTTGTGTTTTCTGAGTATATTGATACTTCATATTCTGGTAATATTTTTTTAAATGCTGCATATACTCTTTTTTCTCCGTAGGGTTTGCATACTACTATGCATGTTTTTATTTTTAGATTTGCTTTTTCTATTATCTTTTTTGTGAATCTGAAGTTGTCTCCTGTGTTTGTTGATTCTTTTTCTAAATAGATTTTTTCTTTTGGTACTCCTTTTTTTATTGCTATTTCTGCAAATTTTTCTGCTTCTGTTTTGTTCCATAGCTTATATGTGTCTTTTCCTAGTCCTCCTGAAAATATTATTTTGTTGGAATATCCTTTCAAGTATAGTTCTGCAACTATATTGGCTACATTTGTGTCTGTTGATCCTAGTCCTATAATGCAGTCTGCTTTTTTTAGTTTGTGATTCATTTTCATGTAATCCCATAAAATCTTTATTTCTTCTGTTTCTTGCATATTTTTCTCCTTAATATTTTTGTTTTCTGGGAATCTTTTGTGGTAATAATTAGAGTGTAATTATTATTTTTTGTGTAAAATTTATTGAATTAATCTATAAACTTAAATAAATTTTTATACTTAATTATATAACATATATCAACAAAAAGTGCAATATTAATTTTAAAAATTGTTTTAGTAATTACTATTATTGTTTTATTGATATTGGCAGGTGTAACATTTAATGCTTTGAGTGGAGAAATGGAATAATTACTAGGGCAAAAGATGCAAAGCAGAAAGTCGAAGGAACTAATGTAGATGAACAAATAAATTTGGCTGTACTATCGGCAATTACAAGTGATATGGGAACATTGATTATTCCAAGTTTAAAAAGGAATTATCTAATTGTGGTGTATCTATATCAGATGATTCAACATTTCCGGTAACTGTAAGTGCTGGAGGAAATGATTATACAATAGATTCGACTGGAACAGTATATTTAGGACAAGCTCATGGTTATAATAATGGTGTTAAATTGTTGAATGATGCTTGTAGTAGTTTGTATTCAAATGCAAGCAAGGGAATAACGGCTAGAAGTTTAAATATAGATGATATAGAGAAATATATGAATGAAACAAAATTATCAGAAGTTCACGAGTATAAAAGTATTAGTAGTGGTGCTAATTATGGTAAACTGATTAGCGTCACGTTGCATTTATACAATTTCAATTGGTTGCAATTTTGAAATACGCAATATTAATGATGGTGGCGTAGTTTGCCGTAATATGTATTTTTCAGGAATGGGATTTGATAGTTCTTGTGCTTTATTTCCTATAGTTTTTTTAAGTTCTAACTTAATAAGTAAGGATTCATCAAATAATTTTACAGTGAATATATAAATCAATACATGAAGATGCAAAAATGAAAGCCTAACAGTGAATATTTTCTAGTGTCTTTACTGTTAGACTTTTTTATTTTTTTGTTGTTTCTTATTTTGTTCTTGTCTTTATTTAGTTTTCTATTTCGCCTAATATGATGTTGAATGTTGTGCCTTGGCCTGGTTCTGATTCGAATGTTATTTCTCCTCCGAAGTGTGCTTTTATTGTTGAGTATGACATGTATAGTCCTAGTCCTGTTCCGTTTTTTCCTTTTGTTGTTATCATTTCTGAGAATAGTTTTTGTTTTACTATTTCTGGTAGTCCTGGGCCATAGTCTTTTATTGATATTATTAAGTTGCCTTTTTTGTTTTTGTTAAATATGAAGTCTATTTTTTGTTCTGGTTTTCCGGCATAAGCTTGTATTGAGTTTGATATCATGTTGTTTATTACTTGTACTAGGCTGTTTATGTCTCCGTGTAATATTGTGTGTTCTGGGACTTTCATTATTACATTTAGATATACTATGGCGTTTTTTAGTTCGTGTCTCATTAGTATGTTTACTCTTTTTACTAGTTCTTCGATGTCAAATGTGACATTGTCTGCTTCTGACATTACTACTGCTTGTCCTTTTACTGCTGTGATTATGTCTGACATGTATGCTGTGTATTCTTTTATTTTTATTGTCCAGCTGTTCATGTCTTTTGCTATGTCATGGTGGTCTTGTGATGTTACTTGTGGGTTGTCTATTGAGGCGTCATATTCTTTGATTAGGTCGTCTATTCCTTCTGTTGCTCCTGCTATTGACATTATTGGTGTTTTTAGGTTGTGGGCTATTCCTCCTATTAGTTGTCCTAGTGATGCTAGTCTTTCACTTTCCATTAACATGCTTTGGTTTTCGTGTATTTGTTCTATGTTTTTGGCTGTTAGTTCTTGTATTTTGTTGTAATAATATGATAGGTCACTGAATTCATCGTTTGATACTAGTGGTAATATTCTGTTTTTGTCTGAATTTTTTGTGTCTAGTATGTCTTTTAGACTGTTTGATATTCTTATTAAGTTGTTTGATATATTATGGGCCCATATATATAGGAATATTGAGTATGCTATTAGTACTAGTATTATTATTTGTACAAAGTATGTTAGTAAATTTAGGTCTACTACTGGGTATTTGAATCCTATATACCATGTTTGTCCGTTTGTGTCTTTTATGTCATATGTGTATAGTTGTTCGTCTACTCCAAAACTTTCGTATAGTATTCCGTTTGATTGGTTGTAAAAATAGTCTCTGTATTTTAGTACAAAGTCACTGATGCTTCCTGATGGGTTTGATACATATATATTTTTGTCTCCTGGTGGTATTATGAAGTAATAGTGGCTTTCTGATTCTAGTGGTATACTTCCTAATATTGTTTTTAGGTTTTCCATGTTGACTTCTTCTGGTTGTATGTTTTTTGTTTTTATATATACTCGGTAATAGTTTGCTGTTGCAAATCCTTCTTGTTGTACTGCTTTTGAGTATCCTATTAGTGAGATTATTATTAATATTACTGCTATGAATGGTACCATTTGGAATAATAGGTTTTGTGAGTTTATTATTCTGTATCCTGTGTGCTTTTTGTATTTACTTGATACTTGGTATGTTGTTAGTATTACATTGTATAAGTATTTTTGTGATCCTATTAATAAGATTATTGATAGGATTGATGCGAGTGCTATTATCATTAGTGTGAATCTCATTATGGCAAATGCTGATGCTAACATTATGAAGTTGAAGAATAGTCCTACTCCTATGAATAATGCTATTTGTACAAAAAATACTTTGTATGGTATGTTTATGCAATCTTTTCTTACCTTTTGGATTTCTTCATATTCTATTTTTTCTTTTCGGTAATATTTGTTTAAGTATTTGTAAATGTTTTTCATTAGTATTGAAAATGAAAATAGGTGTATTGATATTCCTAATATATATGCTACTGTGTATTGTTGTATATGTGTTAAGACTTGTACGTCTCTTTGGAATGCAAAGTCTTCAGAGAGTGGTGGAAAATTTTGTACTAGTGGCATTATGAAATACATTAATACTACTGCTATTGCGTCTACTATTAGTACCATTAGTGTGAATTTCCATCTGAATTTTTTTACTTCTTTTGTGTCTTTTGCTTTTTTTGCCATTTGTGTCACTGTCCTTTCTTTTTTTTGTTTTTTTATAATAGCATACTTTTATTGGCTTTTTTTGCTTTTTTATATAATTGTTTACTTTTATTGATTTTTTTGTTTTTTCTTTTTGTTTCTATTTTTATAGTGATTTTATTACTTTTATGACTTTTTTTATGTATTCTGAGTCTGTTTTATGCCATGATAGTTTTGCTTTTTCTAAGTCTTTTAGTGTTAAGTTTTGTGAATATTTGTTTAAGTTTTGTCCTAATAGGTATTCTTTTGTGTATTCGTCAGTGTGTTTATTTATGTTGTTTTTGAATGTGGTTAAGTCGGTTTCTACTATATCACATCCTAGTCTGTTTAGTAAAGTGGTTAGTTCTAAAATTGTTATTTCGTTGTTGTTTAATATGTGGTATATTGTGCGTCCTGTGTTTTGGCTGATTAGGTTTACTATCATTTTTGAACATTCTTCTACTGGACTGAATTCTAGTGATGTGTTGTAAAATTCTTTTGGTATCATTTTGCAGTCTAGTATTGATTTCATGGCTAATAAGAATACGTTTTGTGTGGCGTTTTGTTGGAATTTTCCGTCCTCATAGCGTGGCATTATGTTTCCTATACGGAATATTGCGGCGTTTAGTCTTTTATAGTTGCTTGCATATAGGACTGCTTTTTCTGCTTCGAATTTGCTGACTAAGTATGGATTGTTTTCGAATTCTTGCTCAAAGTATAGTGTGTTTTCGTCAAATGTTATGTCTTTTGTTCTACTTCCTTTGAATCCTGCTATTGATAGTGTTGAGATATGTGCTAGTGAGATTGAGGATCCACAAAAGTCTATTAAGTATATTACACTTTTTACATTGTCTTTTCTGATTTGGTCTGGTTTTGCAAAGTGTCTTACATTTGCTGCGGAGTTGATTACTGTTGTTACTTCACTTTTTAGTTGGTCGTAACTTTTTTGGTCGAGTCCTAGTAATTCTTTTGTGACGTCTCCGTTAAATATGGTGACTTTTTTTTCTATTAGTTTTATTAGTTTTGGGTCTGAGTTATAATAGTATTCCATCATTTTTTCTAGTCTCTTTTTTCCGTTTGCATTTATTTTGTTTCTTATTATACAGTCTATTTTTTTGACTTTTTCGTTTAATAGCAAATCTCGTAATATGTGTATCCCTAGGAATCCTGTTACGCCTGTTAATAGGACTGTTGTCATATCAAATTGCCTTACTTGGTTTGTTATTTTACATGATGATAGGTTTGCTAAGTTTGGTTTTATGTCTGATGATGATTGGTTACTGTCTATGAATTTTGCTAGTTCTTTTATGTTTGGGTTGTTGTATATGTCTTGTATTTCTATGTTGTATTTGTCTAGTGCTGTGTATACATTTGTTAGGTCTAGTGAGTCAATTCCTAGGTCGTCTATGAAGTCGTCATTTATTGATATTGTGTCTATTGCTACAAATTTTTTTATGACTTTGTATATGTCTTTTTCTGTTTTGGTTCTTGGGTGTTCTACTCGATTTTTTGATTCTGACATATATTCTTCTGCTATTTTTTTTAGTTTTTTGCGGTCTATTTTTCCTGATGAGTTGCGTGGAAATTCTGGTATTTCTATGATTTTTTTTGGTTTCATATAAAATGATATGTTGTTGTTTATGTAGTTTCTTATACTGTACATTGATATGTTTGTTTCGTGACTTACTATAAATAGTATTATGACTTTTGTGTTTTTAAATGGTATGGCTATTGGATATGTGTCAAAGTCGTTTCCTAGTAGTGTTTGTATCTTTTTTTCAACTTCGTTTAATGCTACTAAATATCCTCCGTTTACTTTTACTACGTCGTCGTCTCTTCCTATAAATTCTATTTCTCCTGTTGTTGATAATTTTACAATGTCTCCTGTTTTGTATGCTTTTACATTTTCTTGTGTTATTGGGTTATAGATAGTTACAAATTTGTTTTCTGTTTGTTTTGGTAAATTTAAGTATCCTTTTGCTATATTTTTTATTGATGTTTTGTCTTCATATATTATTAGTTCTCCTTCTGTGTTTGGTGGTAAAAATTCTAGGTCTGAGTTTACTACTGCTAATCGTGATCCGTAAATTGGTCTGCCTATTGTGTTTGTGTTGCTTTTTGCGTCTTCTTTGCTGATTTGTTTACATGTTGTGAACATTGTTGTTTCTGTGGGTCCATATAAGTTTAATATTTTTAGTTCTGGATATTTTTTTATTAGGTTTTGGACAAGGTATGGTTTTAGTGATTCTCCTCCTGATCCTAATATTCGTAAACTTGTTAAGTTGTATTTTCCTGTTTTTTCTTGGTATGCTATTTGTTCTATCCATTTTGGTATTAAGAATGATCGTGTGACGTGGTGGTGTTCTATTAGATGTAATACTTTTTCTGGGTTTAGTTCGTCTTCTTTTTTTACAAGTAGTAGTGTTGCTCCAAATAGTAGTGCTGTGTATATGTCTATTCCTGAGGCGTCAAATGAGTATTTTAGTAGTGACATGCATACATCTTCGTGGCTTGCTTTTAGTGTGTTGTCTTTTTCTATTGATTTTATTAGGTTTACTATGTTTGTGTGTTTTACCATTGTTCCTTTTGGGTTTCCTGTTGAGCCTGATGTGTATATTATATATGCGACTGATTCTGGCAAAATGCTTGATGTGTCTAGTTGGACTTTTGGTGTTTTTTCAATGGTGTCTACTGTGAATATTGTGCTATTTATGTTTTTTAGTGTTTCTTTGTGTGTGCTGTCTGTTAGAATGCAAAATGGGTTGCAGTCTTTTAATATGTATTCTATTCTGCTTGTGTTTTCGTTTGGTAATATTGGTACATAACATGATCCTGCTTTTAGTACTGCTAGTATTGAGATTATCATGTTTAATGATTTGTCAAAAAATAGTACAATTGGTTTGCCTTTTGGTAATTTGTTGTTTATTAAAAATTTTGCTAAGTTGGTTGATTTTTGGTCTAATTCTGAGTATGTTAGTGTTTCTTCTCCACATATTAATGCTGTTTGTGTTGGATTTTTTTCTACTATTTTTTTGAATATGTTTACCACTGTGTCGTCTGTTTGTATGTTTCCACTGTTGTTGAATTTTTTTATTATTTCTACGGCTTCTTCTGGTAGGACATTTAGTTTTGATATGTTTTGTGTTCCTGATAATATTTGTTTTATTAGGTGTTTTATTATTTCGTTCATTTGGTTTATTTCTTTTTGTGTGAAACATGATGTCCAGTAGTCAAAGCTTAGGAGTTTGTCATGGTTTAATACTGTTAGGTGTATTGTTAGTGGGTTGTTTTGTTCTCCTAAGAAACACCATTCACAGTGTCCTTTGTCTCCGTCTGGCAATGTGTCGTGTAATTCGTTTATTTGGTAAGAGAATCCTACTTCGAATAATGAGTCTGTTTTGTTTGTGTTTTTGTGGTATAAATGTTGTATTTGTTGGCATGGGAAGTTTGCGTGTTTAAATAAGGCCAAATTTGTTGTGTTAATATTTCGGCATAAAGATAAAAAATCATTATTGTTAATTGGATTTATTAGTAGTGGTAGGTTACATATATATAATCCTGTTGATTGAAATTCATTAACTCTTTTTTGTCTGTTTAAAAATGGTGTTCCAAATACCATGTTTTTTGAGTTATAAATTTTAGAAAAGTATATAGATAGAATTGCTAAGAAAAATGCGTATTCTGAAATAGAATTGGATTGACAAAAAGAGTCAATGTCCTTAGCTAATGTTGATGGTATTAAATGTTCTGAACGAATTGCGTCTTTTTGGAACATGTCGTCATTGTGAAATAGGCGCGTTGTGCCTAGGTTTGAAACGTATTTGTTCCAAAATGCGTAGTCTGTTTTGTATTTTGAAGATGTTAAATAGTCTTGCTCTCTTTTTATTAGGCTTGTGTAACTTGGTTTTGTGTAGTTGTCTAATGTTTCGCCTGAAAGCAATTTTGAGTAAATTTCTTTGATTTGTTCTGCGACTTGTGTCATTCCCCATCCGTCTGCTATGATGTGGTGTGATTTGTAAAATACATATGTGTGTGTTGGTGTGAATACAAGCCCAAATGCAAATAGTTGGACTAGTGATAGTTCGAAATTTTTATAGAAATCCTTTATTGGAGATATGTTTTCGTTGTTTATTTTATGTATGTTTATTATTGGTTTTTCTGGGTCGGCAAAGAATTGACTGTATGATCCGTCCTTGTTTCTTTTAAAGTGAATGTGAAATGAGTCATTCCTTTCTATTATTGTTTCTATTGTTTTCTTAAGTATTTTTGTGTCAAGTACACTGTTTAGTTTCATTACTGATAGTATGTGACTTACACTGCTGCATTTGTTGTTGACTTGGTCCATTTGTAATATATTCTTTTGTGGGTTTGTTAATTCATAAATTTTAAAAACTTCTTTTTTCTTCATTTTTTATTCACCTTTACAAAAACATTATAATTAAATTATACCAAATTTTGTGAATTTTGCAAAGTTTTTTGTTGAATTTTTTATGAGTTTTTATAAATTAGTTGAAAATAAGAAGTTTTTTGTTGGATTTTTTATGAATTTTTATAAATTAGTTGAAAATAAGAAATTTTTCGACAATTTTCGTAAGATTATATTGTTTTTTTATGCTATAATTAAGTTACTTAGTTTGTTTATATTTTTTTCTTCTTCATAAAGCGGGCTTTTTTAATGGCCTGCTATTTTTTTGTGTTTGTTCTTTTTTTTGGTCTGTTTTTATTTTTTTTATTAAGTTTTTAAAATCTCTTGCATTTATTTATTTTTATCAATATAATATAGATAATTTATAAACAAGGAGGATGTTTGGATGAGAATTGGTACACCACAAAATGTTGAGAATACTGAAAATCGTCAATATAAAATTATTGCTGTTGATGATGAACAGGGTATTGTTGATTCTTTGTCTATTTTTTTAAAAAGGACTGGCTATCAGTTTACTGGAGTTACTGATCCTATGGAGGCTATTGAGAGGGTTAGAAATGAGCATTTTGATTTGATGATTTTGGATTTTATTATGACTCCTTTTCATGGTGATCAGGTTGTTGAGGAAATTCGTAAATTTAATAAGGATTTATATATTTTGTTGCTTACTGGTCATAAGGATTTGGCTCCTCCTTTGGAGACTATTAAGAGATTGGATATTCAGGGTTATTGCGAGAAAAGTGATAAATTTGATCAGTTGTTATTGCTAATTGAGTCTGGTATTAAGTCTATTAAACAAATGAATGAGATTAAACATATTAATGATAAATTAACTGATACTTATGATAAGCTTGAACAGGCTTATTTAGATAGTATTCAGACTCTTCGTTATACTGTTGAGGCTAAGGATATTTATACTAGGGGACATTCTGATAGGGTTTCTGAATATTCTGTTTTGATTGGTGAAAAGTTGGGTTTGCCTGAGTCTGATATTAGGACTTTGAGAATTGGTGGTTTGTTCCATGATATTGGCAAGATTGGTGTTCCTGATAGTATTTTGCAAAAGGATTCTAAACTTACTGATGATGAGTATTCTCAAATTAAACAACATCCTAATATTGGTGTTCATATTTTGTCTCATGCTGCTATTTTTCAGGATATTTTGCCTATTGTTGAACATCATCATGAAAAGTTTGATGGTTCTGGTTATCCTGGTAAATTGGCTGGCGAGCAAATTCCTTTTTTGGCTAGGATTGCGGCTGTTGCTGATAGTTTTGATGCTATGACTTCTCGTCGTTCTTATCGTGATTCTCTTCCTTTAGAGACTGTTATTTCTGAGTTTGAGCGTTGTCGTGGTTCTCAGTTTGATCCTGAGTTGGATGATTTGTTTTTGGATATTTTGCGTAATGATTTTGATTCTATTAAGGAGATTATGGAGAAGTATAAATAGTAAATTTTAGTTTAGATACGTTGTGAAAGTTTGTAAAGAACTTTTTTATAATATAAAAAACTCACATCTGTAACTTGGCGAGTTAGGTGTGAGTTTTTTACTAATTTCGGCAAAACCACGTTTGTGGTTTGTCTTTTTTTATTGTACTTTAATATATTACTAAAGTTAAGAAAATATGAAAATATGAAATTTTTTAATTTACTATATTTTATACTTTCATTGATAGTCCTACTTTTTGTCTTTCTAGGTCTATTTTTATTACTTTTACTTTTACTATATCTCCTACTGATACTATTTCAGATGGATTTTTTATGAATTTGTCACTCATTTCTGAAATATGTACTAGCCCGTCGTGTTTTACTCCTATGTCTATAAATGCTCCAAAGTCTATTACGTTTCTTACTGTTCCTGTTAATATCATTCCTTCTTTTAAATCTTCTAATTTTAAAACATCTGAACGTAAAATTGGTTTTGGCATGTCTTCTCTTGGGTCTCTTCCTGGTTTTGATAGTTCTGATATTATATCTTCTAGTGTCATTTCTCCTATTTCTAGTTCTTTGGCTGTTTGGGCTATGTCTACTGATTTTAGTTTTTGTCTTAATTCATCTATTTTTTCTTTGTTTTTTAAGTCTGTTTTGTTGAATCCTAAGTTTGCTAATAATTTTTCTGTTGCTTCATAACTTTCTGGGTGTACTGCTGTTATTTCTAATGGGTTGTCTCCATCAAATATTCTTAAAAATCCTGCACATTGTTCAAATGCTACTTTTCCTAATTTTGGTACTTTTAATAGTTCTTTTCTGTTTTTTAGTTTTCCGTTTTCGTCTCTATATTTTACAATGTTTTTTGCTATTGTTCCATTTATTCCTGATACATAAGATAATAGTGATGGTGTTGCTGTGTTTACATCTACTCCTACTTTGTTTACACTGTCTTCTACTACGCCTGTAAGGCTTTCTGCTAATTTTTTTTGGTTTACATCGTGTTGATATTGTCCTACTCCTATTGCTTTTGGGTCTATTTTTACTAGTTCTGCTA
>OKRZ01000868.1_pt1 | contig 23858 bp, 20 predicted proteins | sample 1601141 | NCBI WGS metagenome assembly OKRZ01 (sample SAMEA3541524, study PRJEB24748) | human gut metagenome | biome: human gut; feature: human-associated habitat; material: faeces | place: China | collected 2012
TTTTACCCACGGTAAACATCGTCTGGATCATTTCGTCCAGAGGAATCAACTGCGGTGCCCTTGACGAAGTTGTAGGTGTAATCCTCCAGCATGGAAGTACCCTTTGCCTCCTTCTTGCCTGCTGTCATAATCTTCATCAGGCGCACCATCGCTGCCACTTTCCAGTCACCCTCTGCGCCAAAGCCGTAGCCCTTTTCCTCGAGGCGCTGGATTGCAAGTCCCGGAAGCTGCTTTAAGGCACCGAGATCACCGAAGTGTGTTACGATTGCCTGATAATTCTTCTCGTCCAGGAAACGCTCGAAACCGATCTCGATCTGTGCCTGTACGGCTACATGGCGTCTAAACTCCTGCGGATCACGTCCCTCTAATAAAATGTCATATTTGTCATAATACTCATCTACCAAAGCGTTGGTATCGGACTCGGATACGGCTGCAACTGCCTCCGCAATCTCGTTGACCGGATAGGTATCCACTTCCCAGCCGAACTTCAGCTGTGCTTCGACCTTATCCCCCTCGGTAACAGCTACGTTTCTCATGTTGTCTGCCACACGCATCACGCGGATATGGCTGCTCTCGATCACGCCGACTGCTGTGCGCATCCAGGATGCAATGCGCTCCTGCACATTGACGTCGCTCCAGTGTCCCACGACTACCTTGCGCTCGATTCCCATACGTGTCACGATATGACCGTACTCACGGTCTCCGTGTGCCGACTGGTTCTCGTTCATGAAATCCATGTCGATGGTGTCGTAAGGAATCTCCTCATTGAACTGGGTATGTAAATGAAGCAGCGGCTTTCTGTACTCCTGTAATCCGAGAATCCAGGACTTTGCCGGGGAAAATGTGTGCATCCATGTGATGACGCCTGCGCACTCCTCATCTACATTTGCCTCGTTGAAGGTCTTACGGATCAGTTCATTGGTGATCAGTGTCGGCTTCCATACCACTTCATACGGAAGCACGCCGGACTCGTTTAACTTTGCCACGATGATTTTGGAATGCTCTGCCACATGTGCGAGGCACTCGTCTCCGTAAAGATCCTGTGATCCGGTGCAGAACCAGAACTTGTAATTTTTTGTTGCTAACATAATGTTCCCTCCATGAAATATATTTATGTTTCAGCAGTAACTGCTGTGTAAATCCCAATCTGTAAGCAGCGGCAGCATCTGCCGCTGCCCCCGTATCTGCCTATAACGGCATCGTCCAGGCTGCCGCCTTCGTGCCTGTCTTATAACGGCATCGCCTCGACTGCCGCCTTCTCTGCTGCAAGCGCCGCTTTGTATGCCTTGATGTAAGCGTCAAATCCCGCAACATCCGCCGGATCCGGCTCCATCACGCTTCCGGACTCCCCGCCGAAGACTTTTTCGGAGAGGTACTGCTCCAGGCTCTCGCCGTCCGCTTTCTGCAGCATGTAGGATGCCAGCAGCGCCATGCCCCACGGGCCGCCCTCGCCGGCTGTCTCCATCACTGCCACCGGCGCATCCATCGCAGCGGCTAAAATTCCCTGTCCGACGCCCTTGGTCTTAAAGAGTCCGCCGTGTCCGTAGATGCGGTCCACTTTTACTTTTTCTTCCTTCAGCAGAATATCCAGACCGATCTTTAAGGTTGCAAGCGCTGCATACAGATGTGTCCGCATGAAATTGGCGAGATTAAAATGTGCATCCGGCTTGCGCACAAACAGTGGCCGTCCCTCGTTCGCTCCGGACACCGGCTCTCCCGAGAAATAGTTGTATGCCAGAAGTCCGCCGCAGTCCTTGTCACCCTCCAGCGCCTTATTGTAAAGCTTTCCGAAAAGCTCGTTCATATCGACATTGATTCCGAAGTTCTCCGCAAACTCCCGGAACAGACCGACCCAGGCGTTCAGATCCGAGGTACAGTTGTTGCAGTGCACCATCGCCACGGTATCGCCGGAAGGTGTGGTCACCATATCCAGTTCCTCGTGTACCGCCTTTAAGTCTTCCTCCAAAACCACCATTGCAAACACGGATGTTCCGGCGGATACATTTCCGGTGCGCACAGCCACCGAATTCGTTGCCACCATACCGGTACCGGCATCTCCCTCCGGCGGGCAAAGTGGAATTCCGGCTTCCAGCCTGCCGCTCGGATCAAGAAGCTTTGCTCCCTCCTCTGTCAGTGTTCCGGCATTCTCCCCTGCCACGAGCACCTTCGGAAGAATCTCCTCTAACTTCCATGTATATTTCCCTACCGCAGGAAGCGCATCAAACTGTGCCAGCATCTTCCGGTTGTAATCTCTTGTCTTCGCATCGATCGGGAACATACCGGATGCCTCTCCGACTCCCAGTACCTTCTCCCCAGTGAGTTTCCAGTGAATATATCCCGCAAGCGTGGTAAAATATGCGATTTTATCCACATGCTCTTCCCCGTTTAAGATCGCCTGATACAGATGTGCGATGCTCCAGCGCTGCGGAATATTAAACGAGAACTCCTTCGTCAGTGCTGCGGCAGCCTCGCCCGTGATGGTATTTCTCCAGGTGCGGAACGGAACCAGAAGCTCCCCCTTCCCATCAAACGGCATATAGCCGTGCATCATTCCGGAAAATCCGATAGCACCAAGCTTTGTGACGGCAACGCCGTATTTGTTCTGTACATCCTCGGTCATCTTGCGGTAGCAGTCTCTAAGACCGTCCCAGATCATATCCAGGCTGTACGTCCAGATTCCGTCGACCAGCTGATTCTCCCAGTCGTGCGCGCCTGACGCGATCGGCTGATGTGTCTCGTCCACCAGCACTGCCTTGATTCTGGTCGAGCCGAACTCGATACCGAGCACCGCCTTCCCACTCTCAATCCTCTCCTTTGCATTTCCCATGTGTAACAAACCCCTTTCCGAAACCATGCCGCATCTCTCATGCACCCATGATTTCCCTGCACTCATCTTATTGATGTTATCTTAAGCATAAAACTTGTATGCTCGTAATAACAAGTTGTTTTTTATTTATTTTTACATTGTGTGGTTCTCTATTTTTTATCTATCCGGAAAACATGCACACCGTGCGCCGGAATTTCAGAAGAAAGGCTGTCATTCTGCACAATAAGCTCTGTTCCATCCCAGAGTTCCCGCGCCCGGATGGTTCCCGTCTGTCCGCACATGTCTGCAAACGCTTCCGTCTCCGGCAGCGCAACCTCACACCGCGCCGGCTGCTCCATAAAGTTAAACAGGGCAAGATACCGTTCGTCCTTTTTCTCATTGACACAGCTCCAGACCGCATGCTTTTGATCGCGCGCCACCTGTCTGCCCACATAGTCTGCGTCGAGCATCTGCAGCAGCTCCCGTCTCGTTAAAAGGAACTGCGTCCAGTCATCCAGCTTCGTCAGTTCACCGCCGATCATCAAAGGCGAGCCGAACATACACCAGAGCGTCATCATCGTCTTCTGCTCATCCCTTGTAAAATTCGTCTGCCGCTCCTGCCCGAATCCTTTTCCGAGCCAGCCGACCGGCAGCATGTCACAGTCCGGGAACGATCCGCAGCCCACGTGGTTCTGCCACAGTTCGCAGCGCCGGAACATATCGTAAAGCAGCTCCCACGTATCCCAGAAATCATCCGTGATGCGCCACATGTTGGCATAGGTTTCATAATGCCATGCTTTCTCGATCAGCGCCGGTCCCGGCGACAAGGAGAGCACGATGTCCCTGCCGCACTTTTCAATCGCATGCTGCAGCATCTCAATCTCGTGCGCCGCCGAATACGGATGTTCCACGTACAGATTGGTATTGCAGATATCATCGCATTTGATAAAATCCACACCCCACTGTGCGTACAGTGCCACGATGGAATCGTAATATTCCTGCGCGCCCGGCTCTCCCATACGGATGCCGTACATGTCCGGATTCCACTTACAGATCGACGACGGATCCGCTATATCGCTCGCCAGTGCATCGCTTCCCAAAATCGGCAGATGCCGGTGTGCCGCTTCCCGCGGAATTCCCCGCATGATATGGATTCCAAACTTTAACCCCAACCCATGCACATAATCCGCCAGCGCCCGAAAGCCCACACCGTCCTTCGCCGACGGGAAGCGGTCCGTACAGGGGAGCAGCCGCCCGTACTCATCCATCGAGACCTCCCCAAACGGAATATACTGGTACTTCTCCCTCTGACTTCCGGTGTTCTTTGCATACCACTGGATGTCCACCACAATATATTCCCAGCCGTACGGTTTTAAGTGCGCCGCCATATAATCCGCGTTTGCCCTGACCTCCCGCTCCGTCACTGTGGTGTCATAATAGTCATAGCTGTTCCACCCCATCGGGGCATGTTTCATCCGGTATTTCATGCGTCTCTCCTTCTCTTCCCCCTAATCAAAATGTGCACAGAGTACACAAAAAGCCGCTGCAGATGCAGCGGCTTTTTGTTGTCATACATCCTGCTTCCAAGTGTATGACTTGTACTTTCGTACTTACAAGTTGTTTTTATTCGTCCTGTGTCATGTCCGTATCGTCTCTTCTTCTGCAGGATTCCCGGATCACCAGTTCCGGCTCCATCAGGACGCATTTTCCTTCGATATTGGAATTTCCCTCCCGGATAATCCGAAGCAGCAGTTCGGCGGCTGCCGCTCCCAGTTCCTCCTGCGGATGGGAGATCGTCGTCAGCGGCACGCGGCATGTCTGCGCCAGATAGGAATTGTCATACCCCGTCACCGAGACATCCTGGGGCACGGAGAGCCCCTCCTCATTCAGCGCGCGGATCACCTCGATGGCAACCTGATCGTTGTACGCCACCACCGCCTCAAACGGATGATTGCCGCGATCTTTCGCCATCTGCCTGATCCGCTCAAACGGATGGGTCTTGCGGTCCTCCGTGTAGAACCAGATCACCTTATCCGGATCATACGCAATTCCCGCTTCCTGCAGTGCCTGCACATACCCCTTGTGGCGCTGCTGTCCCTGCGTGTCGTCGGATTTGAAGACGCCCACAATGCGCCGGTGTCCCAGTTCAATCAGGTATCTGGTCGCAAGATAGGCTCCCCTGCAGTCGTCCAGAAGAATCTGCGGCCGGTCCAGAAGCTGGGCGTGTACTCCCTGTATAAATACATAGGGGATATGATAGCTGTCGAGCATCTCATACAGATTCACATGCCGGCAGAAAATCTGGCTCTTGCTCGGCTCGATGATGAGCCCGTCGATATCCTTCTGCAGAAGCTCCTCGAGACACTTTGCCTCAAGGCTTCTTGAGTTGCGCGTATTTTTCAGCAGAATACTGTAACCGTTCTCCGTCAGCACCTGGTCAATTCCCTGCACGATGCGCGGAAAAATATAATCCGAAAGATAAGTTGTCACGACCGCGATATTTTTGGACGGCGTCGTGTGCCGTAACATCTCCGAGCAGAAGGTTCCGCGGCCATGTTCCGCATATATGTATCCCTCATTCTGCAAAATCTGCAGTGCCTTGCGCACCGTCTGCCGGCTGACCCCGTATTCCGCCGACAGTTCATTCTCCGAAGGAAGCTTCTCTCCCGGGCGTATCTCCCCCGACATGATCTTGCCGTGGAGCTGCTCCATCAGATCATAATATTTTAATCTCTTATCCATTCCGTTTGATCCCCCTGAATGCCTTCTCTCTTTGCGCGCCGTCAGCCCGTTATCCCGACAGCCTCCTTCGCCAGGCGGTCTGCCTCCTCATTGCCCATGACGCCCGAGTGTCCCTTTACCTTCACAAAAGAAAGCCGGATCTTATCCTCCACCGAGCGCACATACTCGTAGTAGGCCACCGTACCCTTTTTATTGCGCTTCCAGAGTCCTTTTGCCCACATCTCGATTCCCATATAATCGTAATAGATCGTAAGATCCTTTAAGCCGAGTTCGAGCGCCTTTTCGATGGCTGCCATGCTCCCTAAAACCTCGCCTGCCACATTGCGCATCGACGCCATCTCCGGCTCCTTCCCCGCACCCTGCAGCACTTCTTTTCCGCCGGCATGAATCAAAAAACCTCCATAACCGTACACGCCGGTACCGGCGTGAAAAGAGCCATCCACGAACGCGTAATTCTCCGGCAGATCCTCTGTCTCTCCGGCAGATTCCGCACCTCTCGTCTCTGCCTTGCCGTCTCCGGCTGTTCCTGATTTCTGCTGTGCTGCTCTTTGCGTTGCCTTCTGCTGCGCCGCTCCTTTTGCATGAGCTTCTCCCCCACGCGCCGGTGCGCTTTCCAGAAACGTCTCCGCTTCTTCCAGCGTCTTAAAACTCTTGTAAACCGCTCCGGGGAACCCGTGCACCATCGCCTTACACTCGTCCCATTTTGTGTATATTCCCGGTTTCTTACCAACCGTTACCGCATAATATTTTACTGCCATCTCGTCATCCTTTATTTCGATATTTTATAATACAATATACCATATAATTCCCGCACATAAAAGGTCGGAAGGTAGAGAAAAAATGTCCGGCTCGGTGTGCTGTAGCTTGTAATGCCAAGTCTCTTTGCCGTCTGATTCGCCCGGTACTCATGGAATTCACTGGTTATAATCGTGACGGGTCCGTCGATTCCGTGTTGTTGTAACAATTCCATGGAATATTGCAGATTTTCCGCCGTCGTCGTGGACCGGTCCTCCAGAAGCAGTCTCGCCCCGTCGATCCCCCGCCCGGTCAGGTAACGGTACATGCACTCTGCCTCGCTGATCTCCTCTCCATCTCCCTGTCCGCCGGATAATACGCACACAGCTTTTGGATTCCGGTTCAGATACTCATACGCCGCGCAAAGCCGTTCGCTCAACACCCGGCTCGGCCGCTCCCCCTTGACGCTGCATCCTAAGACCACCGCCGTCGTATTCTCCGGCGCACGGTTCGCCGCGCTTCTTATCATCCCCGCCGTCTCCACTGTCACGATAAGCAGAATAAAAAGGAGCACCATGCCCAGGGCGGACAATCCCACTCTACCACCGCGCGTCTGCCAAAGTCTCCCTGCCACATCCTGTACCTGCCGGTAAAAAATACCGTACAGCAGCACAAGGGCTGACACCGCCATTCCCGTAATGTTACCGATATTAACCACGACAAATGCCGGAATGAAAAACCACAGGAAAAATACGGCTCCAACTGCCATTATCCACCAATGCATCCGTGCCATCTTACCTCCCTCAAAAAGCAATGAGCGGCACGCCGAAGCGGGCCGCTCTTGTCCTCTCTTGTTACAAATCTTGTTACGAAATCTCCAGCTTGCAGTTCGCACGCATTTTTAACGGACATTCATAAACGTTCTCATTATTCTCTTTTGCAATGTAAGAAAGCGGACACTTTCTGCAGTCGCCTTTATTAAAATCTCCGCCAACCTCAAATTTTAAGGTTGCCGTCTTCACACCCTTCACCATCTCTTCCTGCCGGATGTGATCCCAGCTCAATACCTGACTGCAGCCGGCACACTTGCTCTCGTTCAATGTCACCACGCGCTTGCAGGTCGGACAGGCATAAAACTTCTTACCGGACGGCTCCACCAGTTCCACAACTTCCGCCGGAAACTGCTTAATCAATTCCTCTCTCAAATTGTCCTGCATGATCCAATCGCTCCTTTATCCTGAGTTTGCACTAGTACTATCATACCACAAAGGCGGCGGTACTGTAAACCGCTTTCCTTCGTTTTCCACTCAGATTCCGTTTCATTCTTCTTCGGGTTCCGCTACTTTTCCCCCTGTTGCTGCCGGATCATGTCCATGATGTAATCGATCGTTTCCTGCCACTGCTCCCTGTCCGTAATCCCGGCCTCGCCGTCTCCCTTCTGCGGTCCGTAATTGCCGAACCCGGCATGGTTGCCGCCCTCTAAGACATACTCGCGGCAGTCCGCCGCAAGACCGATTGCTTCCTGATATTTTTCCATATTCAAAACGCCGTCCTCGCTCCCGTAGAGTGAGAGCACCGGAAGCGTCTGAAGTTCCCTGGTCGGGTACGCCGCCAGAAAAATCAGTCCCGCGAGCTCTGACTCATGCTTTGCCGCATAGCTGCCCGCCATGGCTCCGCCCAGAGAATGTCCCGCAAGATACCAGTGCTTTACCTCTCCAAACTCCTGCCGCACCTCATCCGCCGCATTCGGCTTTAAAATGGCAAGGTGCGCCGGCATCTTTACCGTCACGCAAAAGATTCCCTGCTGCGCAAGCCCATCCATAACCGGTGCGTACGCCGTCTCTTCCACCTTGGCTCCCGGATAAAAGATCAGTCCCGTCTCACTCTGCGGATCTCCGTAAGCGATGTAGGCATCCGTCTCCGATACCTCTGTTGTCTGAAGTTCATAGTCCTTCGCATGATAATAATCTGCCGTATAGGTATTAAATCCCACAATCACGGCTGCCACGATTAAAACCGTAAAAATAATTCTGCGCACCGCTTTTGCATGCTTCATTGTCTCTCATCCTCCGACACCGGAATCTGCTTCCGTTACTTTCGGATATCTGCAACCACCTCATCCGGAATGACGAACTGTACGCATCCCATATACATCGGTGCCACATCACCCTCGTTAAAGCATATCACAAGATGGCCGTCCGAATCCAGATAAAATGAAGTCTCATCTGTAATTTTGTCAAAATTCCATTCCGGAACCTCGGCATTATCCACCCAGTACATCTTACCGTCATCCTCCGCCATCTGCTGCTGCATCTGCTCCTTGATATTCTCGCTGATCGGGGTGATATAATCCGCGCCACTCTGGAATAAATCCGAAAGTGTCAGACGCTCCCCCGTCTTTAAGTCAATCGTATAATAATAGTCCCACTCCGCGCCGCTGCCTGCCGCCTGATAGCACATCAGCTTTAACGTAAAGTAATCGTCGGTCGTGCTGATAACTTCGTGCTTGACCACGACCTCCTGATAGCCCTCTTCTTCCTTCCTGCTCTCCTCGAACTCCGATACGATCTGATCCGTGATCTTTTCAATCTCCGCATTGATCTCTGCCGTTGTCTTTTTTAAGTTCTCCTGCACCTGGACCTCAGTATCCGTCATCTGTTCCGTATCGCTCTCCTTTACCGTCAGCTCCGGCGTCTTAATGTCCGCCGCATGACCTCCGTTGTCGTACTGATAATCCCGGAACGTCACAGCCTCCACGAGTTTTCCGACCACCGGTAGATTCCCCATGGCATACGCCACACTCCCCGAGGTGTTCGGCAGCACCACGAAGACTGCCGCCACTGCAGCAGCCGCTGCCACAATATTTCTCACGGTATGCATTTTTCTGCTCTCATTTCGTTTTTCCATCTTTGCTTCCTCGATCCGTTTTTTCATCTGCTCCACCTGCTCGCCGGACATTTCCGATCCGGCATACTGTCGCTTTAATTCCTCGATCTTTTTACAATCCTGTTTCTTATTTTCCATATGCGGCACCATCCTTTCCTCTATTCCCACTGCCATGTATCCGTAAGTTCCAGCCGTAGCTTCTTTAATCCGCGGTACAGCCGGCTCTTTACCGTATTCTGGTTCTCCCCCAGCACTCGCGCAATATCCTCCAGCTTCATGTCCTCAAAATAGCGCAGTTCAATGACCGCTTTATCCCGTTCTTCCATGGCGTCCAATGCCCTTCTTAGATCAATGTTCTCATAGCGGTCTTCTCTTCCCTCTTCCGCCGGCATCTCATCCAGGGAAACTTCCCGGTTCTTTTTTACATATCCGAAGATCTCGTTTAACATAATGCGGTAAATCCATGTCTGCGCATATTCCTCCTGCTTTAGCGCATCGCTGTTTTTGATCGCCTTGTACGCTCCGTTCTGTACGATATCCGCGGCATCCGCCTCATGATGTACGTAACTGTAGGCAAGACGATAGTATTTGTTGTAATTTTCCAGCAAAAGCTGTTCTATCTTTTGTTCCTTATGGTTTTTCCCGGAGAAAAACATACGATCTCACACCTCCTTTTAACTATTAGACCGTCCGGACACCAAAAAAGTTTCGCTGCCGTATAAAAAATTATATTTTCTCCGATCCGGTTCCGTTTTTTCCACTCTCCTGTCTGCACAGTTCCGTCAAAAACCGGTACATTCCCTCCTGGTAAATCGGGCGCTCCACCACACAATCCACTCCTGCGGCAAGCATCTGACACTCCACCAGTTCCTTCTCATTGGTCGAACAGCAGATCGTAAGGCTTCCCTTCGGAAAATTTTCCCGCACCGACCGGATAAACGGCTCACCGCCCTGCATATACCAGTTCACAAAACACAGATCATAGGCGTTGCCCTTAGACGCGGCTCTCCTTAAATACGCCACGGCGTCCGCCCCGTTTTGCACCACGTCAACCGGAAGCCCGAGACGCGCAAGAACCGCTGCATGATAATCTCTCGACAGTTCATTGTCGTCCAGAAGAAGCGTCTTTAACCCCGCAAAACTTTTGGGCTGTCCGATCGCTTTTCCGATTCTGAAAGGCAGGAACACCCTGCAGAGAATCTGCGCATCCTCCTGTACTTCCACACACATCGTTCCGTGCAAAAGTTCTACGAGGCTCTTGATCAGCGGATAGTCTTCTCCTCCGTCAATGCTGCCCTGCACGGCAAGTTCCAGTTCAAGCTCATCCTCCCCCGTTCTTACTTCCCGATAGCCTGTAAAAATCCGGCATCCCGGCCGCGCGTTGATATACGCTTTCTTTAGCAGTCTTGCCCAGATCTGCTTGAGCCTCCTGACATCGCCCACCAGATATTCGCAGAAAATCTCACCCTTCTGCACCGTCACCTCAATCCCCATTTCCGTACAGATTGTCCTGCACTCTGAGGTCAGTTCCGCAACCACATCCGAAATCTGAAAGGTGTCGCAGACACTCTCGCCCGCACCTACAATCTGTCCGTCCAAAACACTGTCCGTCAGTTCCCGGATGTGCTCCAGATGCCTGTACATATCCTCCAGTCCCACAGACTTATTTTCCGTTCTCTGACCTGTCATTTCTCTGTAACACTCCTCGATTACCGCGACGTCCGTGCGCACCGTCCGCGCCACCTGAAACAGCAGATGTTCTCTGACCGTGCTTAAATGCCGCTGGCTCTCAAGCCGCTCCGCCAGTGTCTCATAGCGTGTCATGATATTGGACACCCGCTTTTTTACCACCTCCGGCTCGCAGGGAGAAAATATAAAATCGTCCGCCCCCATCTCTAACATTTCAAGTTCTCTCTCCTCACCGATGACCGTCTTCACGATGACCGGGATATCGAGAAGCTTCGGATCTGCCTTCATCTGCTTTAATACCTGCTTCCCGCTCTTTACGGGCATACACATATCCAGTATGACAATATCCACTTTCCGCTCTTCTAAAATTTTTAGTGTCTCATTTCCGTCCCCGGCTTCCAGCACCTCATATTCCCCTTCAAACATTGCGCGAAACGACGCTCTGTTTACGTCGATATCATCCGCTACCAGCATCACTCTGTTCTTTTGCATTGATTCGGCTCCATTCTTTTATCGTATCGGTAACATATCTTTTAAAATATAACATACCATCTTTTATTTCTCAGCAAAATCCGTACCGTTTTTTAACATCCAGCGCCCCTGTCCTTCCCCTTCTACAAAATTCGACATAAAAAGGGGCTGGTGCTTGAAGCACCAGCCCCTTTTTCTTCTCAACGGTAAATCATACTGTCGAGGACGGCATACATCTGTGTAATCTCAATCGGCTTGCTTAAGTGTGCATCCATCCCGGCATCGAGGGACTTTCGCACGTCCTCCTCAAACACATTGGCTGTCATCGCCACGATCGGAACCGTTTTGCCATCCTCACGTCCGGATTCCCGGATCTTTCTGGTCGCCGTCAGTCCGTCCATGACCGGCATCCGGATATCCATCAGGATGACGTCGTAATATCCGGGCTCATGGGAAAGAAAATGCGTCACGCCCTCCTCTCCGTTGACCGCCACATCCACCTGCAGATTCTTGTGCAGCAGGATATTGCGCGTGATCTCAATGTTGACCTCATTGTCCTCGACCAGCAGCGCTCTTTTGCCGGTAAAATCGTAGTCGGGCGCCTGTACATCGCCCTGTCCCCGCAGCTTTTCTCCGGAATTTCTGACACGCTTTAAGTTCACATTCACAATGAACGTCGAGCCCTTGCCCTTTTCGCTGTATGCGTCAATGTGCCCGCCCATAAATTCAATAATGTTGCGCGCAATGGGAAGGCCAAGACCGGTACCGCCGTTTAGCGTCGTGATTCCTTCATCCTCCTGCTCAAACGGCTCAAACATATGCGGAATAAACGCTTCGTCCATTCCGACTCCCGTATCCCGGATCTCAAACCGGAAGCCGGCATCCTCCCCGTCATCGCCGGTATGCTCCACAATAAAGTCAACCTTTCCGTCCGGCATCGTGTATTTTACGGCATTCTCCAGAATATTGGAAAGCGCCCGCTCCAGCTTCTCCGCGTCAAAGCAATAGGTAGCATCAAAGCTTCCGCGTCTGTCCACCGCAAAGTGAACGCGACGCTCCGCCGCCTGCCGCATCGCCTCTTCCACCGTCTCCTCCAAAAAGGCATCTAAGACCACCTTCTGGCTGTTCAATGCGACGTTGCCGCTCTCGATCTGGGAAAGATTTAAAATATCATCCACAAAAGACAGCATAAAACGGGCTGACTGGCTGATCTTGTCCAGATTCTCGAGCACCTGCTTCTCATTGTTCACATATTCCCTGGTCAGATACGTAAGACCTATGATGGAATTCATCGGCGTCCGGATCTCGTGACTCATGCGCTCCAAAAACTCGTTCTTCTCCTGATTGGCATGTCTTGCGTCAAACAGCGCCGACATCAGTCTCTCCTGCTGCCGCTGTTCTTCCTCATAGCTCTCCGTCACGTCCCGGCGCACCAAAACCACCGTGTCACGGTCATCCTGCTGATAAGAAATATGCAGTTCTTTTCTGCGGTATACCTCCCCGCACAGCAGGCGGTACGAAACAACCAGATCATCCCTCTGTTCCAGTTCCGAGAGAATATGCGGCAGTTCTAACGCAGCCGCGCATGCCTCCCGGTCCTTGGGATGAACATACAGCGGTATCATCTGCGCATTTACCTGTGTATAATCTCCCTCCGGCGGCGGAGTCACATCCGTATCGTCATTGGTCACGATCACATGAAATGTTCCGGTATGTACATCCACATAGGTAATAAAATCGAGTTCCGACTTGATGACCTGCTCCAGTATTCCGCGCTCTTTGATGGATTTCGCGTCTCCCATTCTGCATACTCCTTTATTTCAAAAAAAACAAACTATGCTTTATTATAACAGGATTTGAAAAACTTTCCACTGCAATTTTTCATTTTTCCCCCTGAAAGTTCAGTTCTACCTACGGTTCGGGCATGTGTCCCTCCTGCTGCAATGTGCGCAGATTCTGCCGCCATGTGCCGTCTCCCCGCACGCCTCCGCCGGCGCAAGCTCCATCTCAAACACCACGCTTTTCTTCGGTTTCAGGCAATACCCTGCCGTACAGACGACCTTGTGCTGTTTTGCCCGCGCTAAGATCTCCGGCATCGCAGACAGCGGATGTGCTTCGTCATCACCGAAAAAATGATACGCCGCCACCTGATACCCGGTATTCTCCCGTATCCATGCCTCCAGCATGCCATAGCCTAACATCAGAAGTTCTCCGCCGATACTCTCAAGCATATAGCTTTCCAGCATGCGTCCGGTGTTCTGGTAGCGTTCCTGCAGCAGGTCCACATCGCTTCCAAGCGTCACAACCGCAGTCGCCCGGCGTACCGTATCCGTCCCATCCTCAAACATCAGATACGCCGCTTCCTTCCATTTCAGGCAGCCCGCCAGATCGGATGCCACACCCTTCAAAAGCGCCTTATCTTTTTCCTCAAAATGATACCGGCTCCTGACCTGTTCTAAAAACTCACTTGTCAGACAGGTCCAGAGCCGGCTCTCTATGTATCTTCGTTCCACACTGTACTCCCTTTCCTGCTCTTATTGTACTGCATTACAGAGTCGGTGTTCTGCTAGTAAAGCCTTTTTCGCAGTCCCTTCGGGTAATGATTCTTCATGATTCCGCCCGCGAGCTTTCCCCAGCCGGTACTGTATCCGTCCACCGTGATTAAATACCAGCCCTTTTCTCCCTGCGCCGGGAACGTCTCCCCGTTTAGGTATCCGCGGATCTCCCGCCCGTCCGAAGGAAGATCCATCGTATGTAAAACATCCGCCGCATGAAGTGTGAGCGCAAGTGCGTGTGAAGGCTCAAATCTGCCTTTCTTCGCCGTTCCCAGATGCAGTCCCGGGCGCAGCACCTTAAGACCTTTTACCGACGGCATGCCCTCCGGGATCCGGTAGAGCTGCTCGCCGAATTTCAGATAGCGGCACTCCCGTCCTGCATACTTCTCCAATGCGTCCCCGGCAAAAGTCTCCCCGGCAAATGCCAGATATTCCGGGATGCCCGCCGCAGCGCTCTTAGAATCTCCTGCCGTAATTCCGTTCTCATACCCGTTCTTTAACAGACCCGATCCGCCGTCCGCAAGCGTTCCCTCCTTGCGCAGCACCGCCACATAATGTCCTTCCCCGCGAAGCTTATGCGGCCACAGACGAATCGTCGCAGAAAAATCTCCCAGTCCGTGCGACATTCCCTCCGCAAGCGGCACCTCCTCCACGTAGAATTCCGGATGCCGCTTCAGGAATCGCCCGATGCTTCCCTCATCCTCCGCCGGTGCAAACGTGCAGGTCGAATAGACCAGTCTCCCGCCGCCCGCAAGCATGGATGCCGCGCAGTCTAAGATCTCATCCTGTCTGTGGGCACACAGTTCTACATTCTGCGTGCTCCACTGCTCACACGCTTCCTCGTTCTTCCGGAACATCCCCTCGCCGGAACACGGTGCATCCACCATGATTCTGGTAAAATACTCGCTGAAATGTTCTGCAAGGCGCTGCGGCGTCTCATTCGTCACCACCGCATTGGCAATTCCCATGCGCTCGATATTCTCCGAGAGAATCTTTGCCCGCGCCGGATGGATTTCATTGCTGATGAGGGTTCCCCTGCCTGCCATCGCCGCCGCAATCTGTGTGCTTTTTCCTCCCGGTGCCGCGCACAAATCAAGAATCCGCTCGCCCGCGCCGTCTTCCATCTGCCGCGTCAGATACGCTGCCGGAGCCATGGCGCTCGGCTCCTGGATATAATATACGCCGGCTTCGTGATACGGATGTTTTCCAGGCGTATCCTTTGCCGTGTAATAGTAGCCATGCTCTGCCCATGGTACACGCTCCAGCGAGAAGACCCCGCGGTTTAAAAATGACACGTCGTCCCCCTTCTGCGGATTCAAGCGCAGCGCCTGGTAGCGCGCGATGTCGTAGCTTTTTAAAAATGCAGGATACTCCTCCCCCAGCATGTTCTCCATCCGTTCTAAAAATTCCTGTGGCAGCATCTTTCTCTCCTTTGTCTCTGCATGATTCTCTGCCGCCTATTGTAGCACGAACCGTCCCCCCCGGCAACGCATTTTAAATGCATGCCCCTGAACAATACTTACTGCATTTAAAAATGGCGCGTGAGAAGATCACTTTTTTCCAGAAAATCCTCCACAGTGGAAAATCCCAGCTTTTCCAGCAATTCAATCACGTAGGGGTTCTCCAGAGGTGTCTGATACAATGCCTCTTTTCCGTAATGATCCACGTAGGCACTGCCCTCTTCGCGCGGCAGCAGCGCCCGCGGTCCTCCGACACAGCCTCCGACGCATCCCATTCCCTCAAAAAAATTAGCCTCCGTATTCCCCGCCTGGATTGCCTCAATCATCTGCTTACACGCCTTTCCGCCATCCGCCTGCATGGGGCGGACCGCAATTTTCCGTCCCGGGTGAAGTTGTTCTACCGTCCGCACGACCGCCTCGCTGACGCCTCCGGTCCGCGCATAGATTCTGCCTGCTCCCGAAGAATGTTCGCTTGCATCCTCCTCCATCTGCTGCGGCGCAATCCCCATTGCCTCAAACAGCATCGCCGTCTCCTGAAAGGTCAGCACCACATCAATCGCATCGCAGATATCCGGCTCCTTCGCCTCCTTTTTCTTGGCAAGGCACGGACCGATAAACACGGTGACGGCATCCGGATGCATCTTTTTCACCGCCCTGCCCGCAGCGATCATCGGAGACACCGCCCCCGGCATATACGGTACCAGTTCCCCGTAAATATTGCGGATCATGGACACCCAGACCGGACAGCAGCAGCTCGTAAGCAAAAAATCCGTATCCCGGTTCACATGGCGGTCAAATTCAAGCGCTTCCTTCAAGGTTAAAATGTCGGCAAATACCGCCACCTCCACCATCCCGGAAAATCCCGCGCGTTTCAATGCCGCACGGATTGCTCCCGGGGAGACCCCCTCTCCAAACTGTCCCATAAATGCCGGCGCAATCAGCGCATATACCTGTTTTTCCGGTGTAAGCAGCACTTCACGCACCGCATTTAAATCCGCGAACTTTTCCGGAAAGACCGTCTCACAGACCGGAATTGTGCGCTCCGTCTTTTCTTCTCCCGCCAAAAGCAGACAGTCCATCTGATCATATCGCATTTCTTCTTTCCTCTGTTTCTCCGCTTTGTACTCTCTTTTTAATATTTCCTCATGCAATCTGCGTATGCTCTCCATCTTTCACACCTGCCTTTTCTTTCAAGGATGCCCATCCATCCTCCTTTTTATTCTTCGCACACTTTTTCCGTTGTAGTTTGATGCACAAAAGAAAAAGCCATCCGTTCCCGCCGGATGACTTCCTCTTTTGCCCCGGGAGCCAAAACTCCCATTTTTTCTAATCATACAGACCGATGTGATACTTAAGCTTGCGGTATACTTTCCATCCAAAGATTACCGGCATAGCCAGCACCAGATATGCAGTCGATAACATTCCGGCTGCTCCACCAACGATCATCAGAATCCATATTAAAATATTCATAGTTTTTATCCTCTCATAAAATAATAATTGCTATTTTATGGAGGATACAAGGCCGTTCTTTTTTCCGTCGGCCCTCCTTATGTATGCTACAATCCTTCTTCCCGAGGGAATCAGTTCCCACTGCTGCCCGCGCTCTCTCCCCGCCAAAAGAAACAGCGCGCCCAAAAGTCCCGCCAGACCACATTCCAGAAGCCACACCAGGAGCCGAAACTGCTGGACATTCCGGTAGCGGTAGGCACTCTTCTGCCTCAGCGTCTCTATGACATGCGCCTCACTCAGTTCCCTGCCTGCGGCTTCCACTTCCGGGCGCTCCTCGTTCGGTGACGCGACCATGGTGCCGGTCTGCTTACGGTCCGGACAAAATTCCTGTCCACCGGTCTGCCCCATCCGCTTCACACTGTCCAAAGGTCCGGACTCCCGCACTCCGTTTGGCAGTGCCGCCGCCACAAGCATCGCGGCTATGAGCAAAAGGCAGAGATGGCATTTAAAGAATTCCCCTGATCGGATTGATTTCCTTTGCCTTTGCAAAAATCTCATCATTTTTACTCTCCAGATACTGCTCCAGTCCGCGGACTTCTTCGTCCGTAAAGCCCTCATTCTTCGTCACGCGGCATGCCGGCAATATGGCTTCCGCGACATCCCTTCCCCGCTCAAAACGCACAGACACACAGCGTCTGCCGTCTTTTGCAAAGATACCCGAATGTGTCAGTCTGACTTCTTCTTCCCTTCTCATTCCAATCTCCATTCCGGAACAAAATTACTGCTGTTCCTCCAAAGATCCGTCAAGCACCTGGCTTGGCATCTGATCCCGCAGATAGACCTTTCCATGGTCTTTTCTGCTGTCGTACTCTGCCTGCAGCTGCCGGTTCTTCTCCTTTACTTCCTGCTCAAACTCTCTCGCCGAGAGCAGGATGCATCCGGCTCCGCGGATAATAATCTGCTCCAGCCCGTCGGAAGTGGCAACCGTCACGCGGTATCTCGACGCGTGTTCATGGGCGAAACGCTCAATATACGCGTCCGCCGTCTCCGCCTCCTTCGTGTACACCACATGAATATTGTGATAATCACACGCTTCCGTCTGATGTCCCTCGACACGGTACGCATCGAAGATCACAATCAGCTCACATCTGCGGATTCCCTGATAGTTGCAGAGAATATCCAAAAGCCGCCCGCGCGCGCTATCCATATTCACTCTGGCAAGTTCCGCAAGTTCCTGCCACGCAAAAATCACATTATAACCGTCCACCAGCAGATATTCCACGCCGGCATCCTTCTGCTTCCCACCTCCGGAAGCAGAAACGGGACTGCTTTCTATGATGCGCTTCTTTTTATAGCCGTTCGTTGCGCCGGCATCTTTGTCTTTCTTATTAGCATTGTATGTCCGGTCAAGGATTCTGTCAATCTCTTCCGTGCCGATCCAGGCTTCTTCCTCCCCCGTCTTTGCGTGGAAATTCGCCGCATCCGGCAGCCACTGTCCGGGATACCATTCCTCCCCGCTCTTATCCTGCCCTGGCACCGGCGGCAGGTGCATATAGGAAAACACCTGATCCCACGGCACAATGAATCCTGCTCCGTGCGCACAGAATACAGAATCCGCCGTATTCTCCAGATCACTCTGGGCATCATACCCGATCTGCGCCACCACTTCCTCCGTGTTGTGACAGGGAAAATATCCCTTTAAGGCAACCGAAAGCTTCCCCTCTCCCGCGGTGTATGCCATCACCTCACGCTGGTAATTCTGCATGGCGGACACGGGCGCACTTCCTACAATGCAGCCGTCTGCACTGTAGGCAATCGTTCCCTTCATGCGGTCGATATCATTCATGGCCCGTCCGACCGCTCCTGCCGGAAGCGAGAGTCTGAAATCATACCACGGCTCCAGCAGCACCGTTTCCGCCTGCATCAGTCCCTGACGCAGCGCACGATAGGTTGCCTGCCTGAAATCACCGCCCTCCGTGTGCTTTGTGTGCGCGCGTCCGGCAACGAGTGTGATCTTCATATCCGCAAGCGCCGATCCTGTCAGCACACCGACGTGTTCCTTCTCTCTTAGATGGGTGAGCACCAGCCGCTGCCAGTTGCGGTCGAGCATATCTTCGCTGCAGTCCGTCTCAAATACGAGCCCGCTTCCCGGCTCTCCCGGTTCAAGCAAAAGATGCACCTCGGCGTAATGGCGGAGCGGTTCAAAATGTCCCACGCCCTCCACCGTACCTGCAATGGTCTCCTTGTATACAATCCTTCCGGCGCCAAATGTGACCTGCACTCCGTAGCGCTGACGGATCAGTTCGCTCAAAACCTCGATCTGTACTTCCCCCATCACCTGCACCTGGATCTCTTTTAAGGTCTCATCCCACACAATGTGAAGCTGCGGTTCCTCCTCCTCAAGTTCCCGCAGTCTGGGAAGCATGACTGCCGGGCTTACCTCTTCCGGCAGTATGATCTGATAAGTCAGTACCGGCTCTAACACCGGCAGCCTGGACGCTTTCTCTGCGCCAAGTCCCTCCCCCGGGAATGTGTGAAGCAGACCCGTGACCGCACAGATGCCTCCGGCGCCAACTTCCTCTGCCGTCTCATATTTTTCGCCGGAATAAATGCGGATCTGGTTGATCTTCTCCTCCCCGATGACCTGTCTGACTTTTAAGCTTCCACCGGTCACTTTTAAGTAGGTCAGGCGGTTTCCCTGCGCATCCCGTGCAATCTTAAATACCCGCGCGCCGAATGTCTCCCCGCAGGCCGGGATACTGGCATACCGGATAAAGTCCGCCAGGAACTCCTTCACCCCCTGCATCTTGAGCGCAGATCCGAAATAGCACGGAAACAGCTTACGTTCCCGGATCAGCTTTCTGATCTGCTCCGTTCCGACCGCTTCCCCTGCCAGATACTGCTCTAAGACCTGCTCATCGCACACCGCCACATTTTCCGCAAAAGCCGCGCTCTCCTGATCCGAAAAATCCACGCAGTTCTCATGCAGTTCCTTTTTCAATTCCAGGAGCAGCGCCTCCTGATCCGTTCCCGGCTGGTCCATCTTGTTCACGAACAAAAACACCGGCACCTCATACTTCGCCAGAAGCCCAAACAGCGTCCTCGTATGCGCCTGCACACCGTCCGCCCCGCTGATGACAAGAATCGCGTAATCCAACACCTGAAGCGTCCGCTCCATCTCCGCCGAAAAATCCACATGCCCCGGCGTATCTAAAAGCGTGACCGTCTCCTCCGGCAGCTTTAATACCGCCTGCTTGGAAAAAATGGTGATTCCTCTCTCCTTCTCAAGCGCAAAGGTATCCAGAAACGCATCCTTGTTGTCCACACGGCCCGCCCTGCGGATCATTCCGCTCTCATAGAGCAGTGCCTCCGATAAAGTTGTCTTCCCGGCATCTACATGTGCCAGAACTGCTGCTGCAATATTCGCTTTGTCACTCACGTTCTCCGGTTCCTTTTCCTACAAACTGATTCTTCTGTAACGGTTGATGCATGCAAAAATCTCCTGTGCCCTCGGCATTGCCAGCCCGCACGGCACATAGCTGCTCTCCGTCACCGCGGCAAGTCCGTGCCCCTCCACATACTGCATCAATAGGGACACGCTCTCTCTTAGGGTGCGTTTTCCGTTGAATACATGGATCTCGGCATATTTTAAAAAGTAGGCGAGCGCCGCGAGCTGTTCCGTATCCGCCAGCTGCTCGACATAGCGCACATCGATCGTATCGCGGTTGATGGAGATGCCGTCGCGTCCCATCGTCTTTAGCTTCATGCGGGCATCTTCCTTAAATGCACGGTCCGGCCGCACCGCACGCTCAAACCCCGGAGCCGCCTGCTTCGGCGGTTTCACCTCCGGCAGCGGGAATCTGCCCGCTTCCTCCTTCGCAAATGCGGTGATCTCCTGCGGTTTGTAACGGTTCATCTGGACAATGCAGTCTGCCACATGAAAATAGGAGCCGGAACTTCCCGCCACCAGAATCGTGGAGATACCGTACTGTTCATACAGCTCCCTGATACGGTCGATAAACGGCGTGATCGGCTCATCCTCGCGGTTTACCACCCTCTGCATCAGCTCGTCGCGGATCATAAAATTGGTTGCACTCGTATCCTCATCGATGAGAAACGTCTCCGCTCCCGCCTCCATGGCCTCCACTACATTGGCAGCCTGGGAGGTGCTTCCGCTCGCATCCTCCGTGCAAAAGGCACTCGTATCCTTTCCGTTCGGAAGATCATTGATGAACATGGAAATATCCACCTTTTTGATGCTTCTTCCGTCCTCCGCGCGGATCTTCATCGCCGTATCATCGGTAATGACATACTCCCTGCCGTCCCCGGCAATATGGTTGTACACGCCAAGTTCCAGCGCCTTAAGCAGCGTGGATTTGCCGTGGTATCCGCCGCCGACGATGAGTGTGATTCCTTTCTTTATTCCCATGCCCTGTATCTTTCCCGCATGCGGCAGCGCAAAGCTTACCTTCATGGATTCCGGCGCCGTAAACTTCACGGCGTCCTTCATCGGTCTGCCGGACACGCCGGATTCACGCGGCAGGATGGATGCATCCGCCACGAACGCCACCAGCCCCTGCTCCTTTAAATGATCCCTGATATACTGCTGATCCTCCGCGAGATCCGCCGCACGGTACACCGCCTTTTCATCCAGCGCCTTATAAAACAGGCTGTGTGATACACATTCCGGAAGAAACGTAAAAAAGATTTTCTCCAGTTCTCTTGCATTGACGGTTCTCCCGTTGGCAGGGAATCCCACCTCAAAGCGAAGCACCAGATCGCCCTTTGCCTCATCCATCTGGCATGCGGTGCGCTCCAACACTTCCTGTCCCGGGCGGCTCACCGCCAGAAGTCCGCTCTTTCCGGAGCCTTTTGCCTTGAAAGACACGCGCTCAAGTTCCCGCCCGAACTGACGCAGCAGATAGTCGCACACTGCCAGCCTGCGGCATTTCATCCGGTAGAGATCCGCCGGGAACTTCGCTGCCCCTCCCCTGACATGGACGCTCACCTTCGACGGTGCGGCAAACGGATCTCCCTGCACATGGTCGATCGACAACACATAATTGCCGAAATCGTAGCTTCCTCTCGTATCCTTGTAAGCCGGATAACTCTTATGATCAATTCTCTGTAACAGATTTCTAAGTTCATTCTGTGACTGCATCTTTTTATTCCTTCTTATATTCCTTTTATATTCTTTCCTGCGAAATCGTCAGTTGTCCCGGCGCAGCTCCGACAACAGCTCCGCTCGTCTCGTTCCGATTAAAAGCTGTTTGTTGTATGTCAGATAGCGCTCGCAGGTATGCTCGGAGAGAAACCTTGCGGACTCCGACGTAATCGTGAGCTCCGTGACAAACACCACCATCTCCTCACCGTTCTCAAACGCCTGCTCCATAAAATCAAACGCGTGCTCCAACGCCGCACCCGCCGCTTCCTCGGTCTGCACCAGTACCTCCCGCTGCCGGTCAAATCCCGCTTTTGCCGCTTCAAAACAGCGCTGTGCCGAATCTTTTGTCACTTCCTGCTGCGCCGCTTTTAATTTTTCCAGTAAAAGCTTCTCCCGCTTTGCCTCCTCGCGGGTGTAAGCGTCATTTGCAATCTGCCGCAGCATCTCCTGCTCCCGCTCTGCGACAAGCGTCCGGTAACATTCCGCCGGATCTGCGGCTGTCTCCACCTGGCTGCGGTACTCTTTTAAAAAGGCATACCACGCATCCGTCAATGCCCGCTCAGACGCTGCCCTGCCGAAAAACGCCGCCAGACCGTCCAGCAGCAGATGTACCACCGAGAGCCGCTCATCAAACGCCGCCGCATAGATGCGCGCGTAGATCTCCGGTCTGACGCAGCCGTCCAGAATCTGCGGAATGCCGTAGTCATCCTGATATTTGCGGTAGAGATCCAGATACGCCGCCACATCCTCCGCCACATCGGCGTGATGGATATATTCCCGGATAACCTGCTCGTCCACCAGAAAACCGAGCTTCTCATAGACCGCCATCAGATTGGAGAGATCCTCCCATCCTCGCGCCGTCACAAACTGCATGCCGTCCACATCCGCCTCCACGCGGTAAAAGTTGCCGGGGCGAAGTTCCAGGTAGCTTAAGATCGCTCCGCTGATGTGCTGTGCCCTCGCATACTCCTTCCAGACCCTGTAATCCGCCTCCACGGTCATATAGCGCACACGGTCGAGGGTTACCATATCAAAATCGCGCACGGATTTGTTGTACTCCGGCGGATTGCCCGCCGCCACAATCACCCATCCCTCTGGTATCTTCTGGTTGCCGAAGGTCTTGCACTGTAAAAACTGCAGCATCGTCGGCGCAAGCGTCTCAGACACACAGTTGATCTCATCGATAAACAGGATTCCCTCCCGCTGCCCGCTGTCACGAATCCTGCGGTATACACTGGCGATGATCTCACTCATCGTGTACTCCGTCACAGAGTAGGTCTTCCCCGCGAATTCCTCCTCCCGGATGAACGGCAGTCCGACGGCGCTCTGTCTTGTGTGGTGCGTGATCGTGTATGCCACCAGCCCGACCCCGAGTTCTCTGGCGATCTGCTCCATGATCTGTGTCTTGCCGATGCCCGGAGGTCCCATCAGAAGCACCGGTCTCTGCCGGATCTCCGGAATCTCATAATCCCCCGCCTCATCCTTCTTTAAGTATGCCTCCACGGTATGTTTGATCTCATTTTTTGCCTGCCTGATATTCATATCTGTGTCCCTTTTTATCTCTTAAAATTCAAAAATGACCGCGGGAATACTCCCTGCAGCCACTTCACATGCACTGTCTTTTGCCGGTTTCCTGCAATTATAAATATTCTATGTTCCGCTACGGGAAAAGTCAATAACTTTACCCGCAAAAGGTTTCGTTACCTGTTGCATTTCAAAAACAAATGTGGCATAATACATATTGTTCGGGCGAAAGATTTTTGATATCGTCTGAATCAGAATCCGGGGATATAGCTCAGCTGGGAGAGCGACGCGTTCGCAACGCGTAGGTCAGGGGTTCGAGTCCCCCTATCTCCATTTTTTTTATATTTTTTACAGAAATGTCCGGCAGCAGACGCTGC
>OKRZ01000872.1_pt1 | contig 23795 bp, 27 predicted proteins | sample 1601141 | NCBI WGS metagenome assembly OKRZ01 (sample SAMEA3541524, study PRJEB24748) | human gut metagenome | biome: human gut; feature: human-associated habitat; material: faeces | place: China | collected 2012
CCGTGCGATATCCTGCAAGGCGGCGGTGTGCTCCGTCTCCGTGTCCTGCAGGGCCCGCTGGGCGGCGGTCTCGCTGGTCTTGGCGTTCTTCTCGCTGGCGGCGGACTTGGTCTCGCTGGTCTTGGCTGCCTCCGCGCTGTCCTTGGCGGCGGCAGCACTGTTGCTGGCGTTCTCCTCCAGCGTGGCGATGCGCTCCTTGGCAGCGGCCAGCAGCTCGTCGGTGGGGATGCCGGTCACACCGTCCCGCACGAGGCCGCAGAGCGCCTCGTCCAGCCGGGTGTCGGTGATCTGGCCCGTGGTGATGCTGGTGGAGCCTGCCGGGCGGGTGATCTCGGCAAGACAGAGGTCGTAGATCAGCTCGGTGCGGGAGATGGCCGGGGCCGTGGGTGTGCTGGATGCCGTGCCCTGCAGCACCTGCAGGCTGGCGGCTCTGGCACCGGCATCATAGCGCATGACGATGCGGTCGATGCGGGGGAGAGACGGGTCGGCCAGCGGCAGGGTCAGGGTGTCGGCCTCCCGCTTTGTGATGGAGTAGCCGGTGAAACGGCTGGGGTGCACCCAGCCACGGCCCGCGCCCACGGTGACCGTCAGCCCGCCTGCGGCTGTCACCGGGAAGTCCTCAGCTCCGCTAAACACACCCGAGGTGAGGCCCGCAAGGTAGGCCGCCACGTCTGCGGCATCGAAGTCGCAGTCGTTGGCGGGATATAAAACGATTTTGCTCAAAAGATCATCTCCTTAGCTTGCGCCAGACCGGCGTACCCAGCCGCACGGTGCGGGTGGTGCTGTCGCTCTGGCTTTGGGTGATGACATCGGCCACCCGGACGGTGGCCTTGTAGCCCAGCTCCGGGATGGTGCAGAAGGCCACGTCACCGGGGGAAAGGCCCTCGGCATCGATGGTCAGCTCAATGGAGCCGGTGCGCAGCTGTTCCAGCAGCTTTGTGGTGCCCCGGGCCATGAGCCGCTCAAGGTAGGCTTCGCTCCTGCTGGTCTCGCCCTTTTCCTCGTCCGGCTGCACATCCCGGGCATCCACATACAGCTCCCGCCGGTCGGCTCCGGTGGCATCCGTCAGGCCCACGGTCACGGTGGCCCGGCTCTCGCCCTCGCCAGCGCCCTGCACGATGGCAACGTTGGCGTAGTCGGAATCCCCGAAGGCCCACGCGGCCTGCTGCAGGTTGCCCCACTTTGTGCTGAACCTGTTGTTGAGGTCGGCGGTGGGCCGGTAGACCTCGAACAGCAGCTTTTTATCTGCGTTCTTGCCTGCCAGCCGCACCCGGAAGCCCAGGTCGCAGGCCGCGCCGATGGTCATCAGGTAGTCCATGATGCTGCCGCCGGAGGTCTGGGCGGTGTAGGTGGTGTCAAAGCCCACCAGCTCTCCCAGCTCCAGCTTGGGCCACGGCTGCATGGCACTGACCAGCCTGCGCATGGCGGCTTCCGCGTTTTCACTCTTCACGGTACTGGTGCAGGCCCGCTTGGTGAAGATCCACGTTCCCGGGAAACCGGTGACCACCAGATTGCTGTCGGTATTCTCGTTGCTCCGGTGGCAGATGCGCATGGGCACATCGCTGTCACTGCGGCGCAGCCAGCGGCCCTCCCGGAGCAGGGAAAGGTTCTCTTCGGTGGGTCTGACTTCCAGCGTCATGCTCCCCTCGGTGTTGTAGGGCTCGTCCCAGTAAAGGCTCACCCATACCTCCACCCGGCCCAGCCGGGCAAGAGTTAGTTCATCCAGCACATCCAGCGTCATGCGATCACCTCCGGCAGAATGCCCGAAACCATGGGGTAAAAGCGCACCGTCACCTGCAGGCTGGTCTCGCCGCTGTCGGCGGTGGCTTTGAGTAAGTTGTCCCCGGGGGCCAGCTCCAGCAGGTCGCTGTCCTCGTCCAGCAGGGCGAAAATGTTCTCCTCCGTGCCGTCCTCTGTCCGCTTGACGGCCAGCTTGTCGGTGGTGGTGCGGTAGATCTCGATGACCTGCCCCGGGGTCAGGGTGGTCAGGATGCGGATGCTCTGGCCCGTGATGATGTTCAGCACGGTGGGGTTGACCACTGCGCCGTCGCTCTTGAGGGTGGCCGTGAAGGGCACTGCCAGCGCCCCGGGGTTATAGGCATTCAGCCAGCCGATGGAGGTGCGCACGCCGAAACGGTGGGGTGTGCTGTAATTGATGGGCAGCCTGAAGCTGGGCACAAAGCCGTTGATGCAGAAGCTCTGGGCGGTCAGGTCGTACCAGAAGGGTTTCGGGCAGAAGAGCATGAAGGCCAACACCGGGTAGGGGTGGATGCTCTTTGTGTAGGGGGTCTTGGAAAGCACGAAACGACAGAAGAATTTATCCTCGAAATACATTGTGCCGCTGGTGAAATAGGGCAGCTTTTCCAGCAGTAATTCCGCATCCGCATCGCCGTGGGAGCTGTGGCAGTGGATGATGAGCTCACGGCTCACCCCGGCCACGCTCTGGCGCTCCACGCTCACGCCCACCTGGTTCACGCCCTGTGCGGTCTGCACGTCCACGTCTACGCCATTGATGGGGTCGAGGGAGTAGGGCGTGCCGTAAGCCCACCCGATGTCGAGAGTGGCCCCGGCATCCGTGACCAGCTGCAAATGGTCTTTTCTGAATGGCATTGTGGAGCCCTCCTTTCATCGTTTCTGGGCCTTGGCCCGGTCGGCTTCCCAGCGTGCTTCCCGCTGGAGATCTGCCGCCGTCTGGGCCTTGGAGTAGATATTTTGGATGATGTTGGTGTCGCCCTCCCGGTGGTACTGGTTGGCGGCTGCGGCCACCTGTGCCGTGCCGGAAGCGGCCACAGACCGGCTGATGGCCATGTTGTCAGACAGCACCAGCGTGTTGGCCTGCCGCACCATTTCGGCCAGCTTGCTGTTTGCGGCCAGCAGGGCCTCGGTGTTGGCCTCCACAGCGTCGGTCAGGTCTTTGTCCGGGGTGGGGGCGGTCGGCGTGGTGGAGCCAGGTTTTGTGCCTGTGGTGGTCTTAGCGATGTCATCCAAACTGCGCTCCACCTTTGTCTGGATGCCATCCACATAGGTGGTCACGGTCTTGTAGGAGCGCTCCACGCCGTCCACCAGCTTGGTACCCGCCTCGGTGACGGTCTTGGTCACCCGCTGGGTGATCTTGCCGGTCTCATCCTGCAGCTTCTCGGTGAGCACTTTGGTGGTCACGGTGCTGCCGTCGGCATTGGTGGTCTTGCTGGTGTCGGTCATGCTCTCGATGACCTTCTGGGAGGAGGCAGAAGAACCGGAGCTGCTGGGGTTATTGGCAGCTTCCTGCTGCTTTTTTCGCGCCTCCTGCCGGGCCTTGCGGTCGGCAGCGATTTGGTTGGCATAGTCCCAGGCGGGGTTACTGACATAATCGAGCGTACCGCCGTAGAGCCACGCCACCTTGTTGTACATCCAGATCAGGCCGTTGATGAGGACAACGAAGCCCTCGATGCCCGCCGCCACGATGCGCATCAGGCCCTCGAAGATGTAGCTCATAAAGTCCTCGACACCCGCCCAGACGGACTGGAAGCCGTTGGCTACTTCTTTGTTTTTGCCGGAGAAGTTCAGCAGAGCCCCCACCAGCATCCCGATGAGGGAGATGACAAAGAGGATGGGGTTCGCGTCCATGGCCACGTTCAGGGCGGTCTGCCCGGCTGTGGCGCTGGCCGCGGCGGGCACGAACTGCGCCACCAGCCCCATGGCCAGATTGGCGAGGTTCCCGAACACGCCGCCCAAAGCACTGCCCAGCTGGTTCAGGGCCCCCATGGCCACGCTCTGGATCTGCGCCTGCTGCTCCTTGGTGCAGGCCTGCCAGAAGTAGCTGGCCGCCCACAGACCCAGGCTCTCGAGGTCGCCATCCTTGAGGGCCGTTGCCAGCGTCTCGATGGCCCCCAGCGCATCCGTCTGGATGTCGGCCTGGATCTGCGCCCAGCCCTCGGTGAGCTTGGTGCGGAACTGCTCCGTGATGGTAGCTCCTACGGTAGCAAAATCCGGCCCGTTGGTGGAGAGGGTCTGGGCAATGTTCTGGATGGCCTGCTCTGCCGCCGGTGCACCGGTATTGATGCCGTTGACAAGGCCCTGCGTGACGTTTTCGCCGATCTCGGTGAACACCTTCGAGGGCGAGTGGATGCCCAGCACGTTCTTGACGGTGCTTACCATGCCGTTGACTTTGCCCTTGACTGTGGACACCAGCGTGTCCCACATCTCGGTGATGCCGTTCAGCAGGCCGGTGACGATGTTCTCGCCGATGTGGCCCCACTCATCCATACTGCCGTCCCACACGCCGGTGAGCTTTGCGATGCAGGCGAGGGCGGCTTCGCCCAGGTTCTCGATGCTGCGGATGATGCCGTCTACCAGAGTGGTCAGCAGGGCCGCACCGCAGTTCAGAAGGTCTGGCAGGTGGGAGAGCAGCGCGGCAGAAAACTTGGCAATCAGCTCCGCTGCTGCTGTGATCAGCTGGGGCAGGTTGTCGGTGATGCCGATGATGAGCTGTTTCAGCAGTTGGATGCCCGCGTCGAATATCTCGTCCTGATGGTCAGCCAGATACTGCACCAGCTTGGTGATGACCTGCGTTGCTGCCGATGCCAGCCCGGGTATCTTCTGAACAACACCTGCGGTCAGATCTTCCAGAATGCCGCTGGCTGCGTCCAGCATGGCGGGCGGGCCGCCCTCATTCAGAGCGCTCGTCAGGGTGTTCAGGCAGTCGGTGCCCCAGTTGGCGGCTTCCATCAGGCCCGGCTCCAGGGCCTCGAATAGGTCAATGCTCAGGTTCTCTGCCGTGGTCTGGAGACTTTCCATGCTGTGCTGGAAGGTGTCCGTCATGGTCTGGTAGGCGGTGTCGGTCGCTCCGGCACTGTCCAACATCTGGGCCAGCACGCCGTTGAATTTGTCCGCACCGCCCGATGCCAGTGAAAGAGCACCGGTTCCGGCTTCCACGCTGGACCACAGCCCCGCAAAGGCGGTGCTGTCGTTGCCCACGCTGTCGTACAGGATCTGCAGTACATCGCCAAGGCTCTTGCCTTCGGCGTTCAGCTGGGCAAAGCTCTTACCGGTCTCAGCCTGCAAGATCTTGCCTACGGTAGAGCCGGTGTCTCCCAGCTCGTTCAGCATGGATTTTGTGTAAGTAGTTGCCTCTGCAGTGGCGATACCGTTGGCGGTCATCACGGCTAGACCACTGGACAGGTTTTCTACGCTGACGTTGTAAGCAGCCGCCAGCGGGATGACACGGCCCATGCTGGACGAAAGTTCGTCCACGCTGGTTTTGCCCAGGTTCTGGGTGGTCAGCAGCACATCCGAAACATGGGTCGCCTGGTCGGCGCTCAAGCCGTAGGCGTTCAGGGCAGTGGTCAGGATATCCACGGCGGAGGTTGTGGAGGTAAAACCGGCGGTTGCCAGTTTCGCTGCCTGGCCTGCAAATTCCACAGCGTTGGCCGTGTCCTGCCCGGCGCTGATGGCCTGGTAGGTAGCCTCGGCAATATCCGTGGCCGCAATGCCCATGGTGTTGGACATGTCCGTGATCTGACTGCCCAGCTTCTGGATCGAAAGCTTGCCAAGATCGGCGATGGTCCCGACTTTGGCAAGCGATGTCTCGTAGACGGAGCCGTTCCGGATCGCGCTCTGGGCAAGATTCGTCAGCTGGCTGCTGGCCGTCTTTACCAGGTCTGCAATCAGCGTTCCGGCGGCGACGGTCATGCTGCTGACACCCTGCGTGAAGCCGCTGGTGTCCAACTTGGTGTTGCCGGTAACGCTAAAATCAAATGCCACTGTGTCCACCTCTCAATCGGAGCGCGGGCACAGGGGCACAGGCTGCTATAACTTGATTTCTATCTCCCGCTTACATGCGGGGTTTTTGCATTTTACCCACAAACCGTGGGCGCAGGCTTCGGGAGCAGCCCACACGGGCAGCGCTCTGCCGCAGAAGGGGCAGGGCACCGGGGCGCGGGAATCAGCTGAAGCGGTCGAGGAAAGCGTCCTCGTGCTCTTGCAGGGTCTCGTTCCGCTTCACCCCCTTCAGCCCATCCGGCAGGGCAAAGCGCTCTTTCAGGGTCTCGTAGTAGTCCCGGTCGGCTCTGTCCATGCCGGAGGTGTCCTTGCCCCGGATCTCCACGATCTTGCCCAGCGGAGTTTCCGGCGGCAGGGCGTGCAGTAGCGCTTTGAAGCGCCACCAGTGCACCTTGTCGGTGGTCAGGTCGATGCCGTAGGCCTGCTGAAAGGCCCCCACGATGTAGTCGGCATCGCACCGGTAGTCCAGCACAGGCTCGTCCTGTGGGTCGCTGCTGCTGCCAGTCCCGGTGCGCTCCTCGTCCTCGGGGCCTCCGCCCTGGCAGAAACGCACCAGAGATGCAAAGGCTTCCGGATATTGCGCCACCGGGATCGGCTCCACAAAGAAGAGCGGGATGGCCGATGCAATCAGCCGGGCGCTGTCCTCGTCGGTTTTGACGCGGCGGGTGCGGATCAGCAGCCAGACCATGGGCCGGAAGTCCCAGTTAATGGCGCGGCCCTCCCACTCAGTGGGCAGGGTGTCCGTCAGCAGGTCATGCATTGTCCAGTGCCTCAAGCTCTGCCTTCAGCTGGGCACGGCGGGCGGCCTTTGCCGCTTCCTGCGCCTGGAAATCCACCACGGCGGGATGTGCCTTGATTGCGGCCCGACGCTGCTCACGGTTCATGGGGGCAGGGATGGCCTGTGCTGCCGAAGCCTGCGCCCGCTCCTCGGTGGGGTGGATCAGCGCGCTGACACTGGCCTTTTCTGCGGCCATGGCTTCGGCAAAGGCCTTGCTGACTGTCAGGCAGGCGTTGAAGTTGCTGCCGTCCAGCCCAAGCTTCTCAGAAGCACCCTCGCCCAGAACCTCGTCCAGGTAGTCCATAAAGATGCGGCACTGGAAGCGCAGCCAGGCAGGGTAATCGCTCTCGGGAGTGTAGCGGCTGCCCTCCGTCCGGGCACGTTCCTGCTGCCGGGTCTGTGCAGCCAGCATCCGATCCACGTCGTTGGCGTTCAGGGTAGAAAAGTCAAAGTCAATGCCGTTGATGGTCATGGGAAATCCTCCTGTTACAAAAAGGGCCCCCGTTCACCGGAAACGAGGGCTGTGTGGTGTTGTTATCAGACCTTGGCAGCCTTGGTGGACTGCGTGTCGGCCTGAGTCAGGGTCAGGTAGTTGAACTCAGCCGGAACGCCAACACCCTTCACGTCGCAGGCAAAACCTGCGGAGTTGCTGGCGGAGCCGCTTGCATCGGCAGTGACGATAAAGGCGGCTTCGCCCTTCTCGCCCTTGCCGGTCTTTGCGCTGAAGTAGATGTAGGGGAAAACCACCTCAGTGCCGGAGCCGAACTTAATCCTGTGGGAGAGCAGGAAATCCTGCGCGGGGTCGCCCACGCAGCGGTTGCCGTTCAGGGAGAAGGTGCGCTGGGTCTCGCCCTTCTCGGTGACAGTGCCTGCGCGGATATAGGCCACGTCCTCGGTGGAAGCGTTCAGGGCACCGGAGTGCTCCTTGACACGCTCTGCAAACACGATCCAGTCGCTCTCCTTGGTCTGGGTGGAGGCATCGGTCTGGATCGCAAAGATGAAATCATCGGCCTTTTCGGTGCCGGTGTAGTCCGCGCTGGGCACGATGCCCTTCTTGGTCTTGAGCGCGGTCAGGGTTTCGGAAACAGTCATAGGATGGTCTCCTTTCAAAGTTTGGGTTGATAGTAGACGAGCCGGAGCTGCATCTGCATTTTGCAGCTTCCGGAGCCGTCGGTGACGATGTAGCCGGTGGAAGTGACTTCAATGCTCTGGGCTTCCTTGCCGTGCCCGCATTTGCTCAGATCAGGCAGGATGCCGCAGTCATTTTGTTCCATTACCCAGTCGGCCAGCTGTTCAAAGAAGCCGCTGTTCTCAATGGTGAGCACATCGGTCTCCCCGAACTCCCTTCGAGACAGGAAGAGGTAGTTCTTCGCCAGATCCCGCCCGGAGATGTACCTCTCCACAATGGGGTCGGTGGGGCTGTCCTCAATGGAAAAAGCAGTGGCTTCCTCTTCCAGCCCGGCAATGCGGAAGGCCGCACCGGTGGCATCCTGCTCCTCGGCGATGAGCGGGCAGGTCTTGAGCCAGTTCCGCAGGGCCGTAATGGACGCTTTGGGCATTACATTCCACCTCCCAGCTCTTTTCTGGCGGCGTTTTTGGCGAACTGGATCAGCTCGTCTTTGTGGTCGGCGATGGCCCGCTGCCCCCAGTAGGAGCCGCGCAGGTGGTTCTCTCCATGCAGCCCCTGCCCTTGCGTGTGCAGATAATACTGCCGCCTGGCATACGGGGTGTTATAGACCAGCTTTCCGCCCTTGAAGTCAGATGTCTGGTTGACGCTGTTCTTCAGCGTACCGGTATCGAAGGGCACATAAGGGTCCACAGCTTTGGCAACTTGCTGTGAGAACGCATACTGGACCTTCTGAAAGCCCTTGTCCATTTCGGCCTGAAAGCCGGGCCGGAACCTGAGCTTCAGGTCAATAACGGGTGCACTCATTTCCTCAGCTCCCCTCTACATGAAAATGCGGCAGCAGCGGTTCCCGGTTGTCGGAGACCGCCGCCACCGTGCAGCAGATGTGTGTTTTCTCGAGGGCGGCATACTCGGCCTCGGTCAGGCTGCGGACAGCGCCGCAGATGAGTTTGCCGCCCCGCTTGAGCGTCCAGTGTGCGGCCTTTTCCCCGGGCGGGAGCTTTGCCCACTGGAAATAGGACAGATACCCGGCGGCAGGGGGCAGCCGGATGTGCACCGTCCGCTGGGGGTCGCCGCCGGAGGTGTCCAGCTTCTCCCGCCAGCTGCTCCCCGGGATGACGTGGCAGACAGGCCGGTCAATCTCGGTGGCGGTGTCGTGGATGAGGTTCACCACAGTTACGCTGCACTGCATCAGAAACACCCCCGATACAGCAGGCCGTGGGGGTCGCTGCCCAGCGCGTTGGAGAGGATGCCCTGCGCTTCCGCTGCAAGCCGCTCAGAAAGCGCCCCGCTGGCGAAGGTGACAGAGTAGCCATCGTTGGACACGCTGGAAGCCCCGGGCACGGCACAGGCGCTCTGTGCGGCGCTCATGGCATCGACGATCTGGACGCAGGCATCGGCCAGCAGGGCGGCGCACCCGGCACAGGCCCTAGCGTGGGACTCTGCCCGGCCAAAGGTGTGCCGGTCGATGAGCCGGGAAGCCCGGGCACACAGCGTATCAAAGGCGGCCTCGTCCAGCGTACCTCCCGCTGTCTGGTACTGGTCATAGGTGCAGTAAAGCATGGCGGCCTCCTTATGCTGCGACCTTCTTCTTAACAAGAATGGTCTGGCCCTTGGTGACCTTGTAGGCGTAGACCTTGCGGCCCTGCACGGCAGATGCGCCGATGAAGTCGCCGGAGCCGGAGAGGTCCTGCAGGTGGACGGGAACGGCCCACTCATCGATGACGGCGAACCAGTTGGGATGACCGGCCACATACTCCACGTTTTCGCCCAGGGTGGAATCCTCGAACACGGTGTAGCCTGCGATCTTGCCCACAGCGCCGGTCTGAACGACCGCGTCGCCCAGGTCGGAAGCCTTGATGAACTCGGGGCTCTTCAGGAGCAGGCCGTAGGTGTCCGGGGAGACCAGCAGCCAGCGGCCTGCGGTGGGCACGCCGATGGAGGACTGCTGAGTGCGTGCATCCACGATGTTGGCGTAGATGGTCTTTTCGGTCAGGGCGGTGGTATTGCCGAAGGCAGTGCCTGCGGTGGTCAGCTCCACGGAGCCGTCAGAGTCCATCTGCAGGCCCAGAGAGTAACCGGCGCTGTCCAGGCGGTCAGCCACCAGATTGCCGGGAACGCTCTCTGCATCGAAACCATCGATGATCTCATTCACGGCCTTGTCGTGGTCGATGTTGACGGTGAGGTAGGTGGTGTCACCGCTGGTCTGCTTTGCACCCTTGGCCTTGTCGTAGTCGTTCACCACAACCTCGGTGTCGCGGACGGGAACCTTGACGGAACCTGCCTTGGGGCTGCCCTCGTAGCGGTTGTTGCAGATCACGCCGACTTTCTTCACCAGCGTCTTGCGCAGCTTGAGGTCAACCAGATTGGAATAGCGGACCTGTGCTTCATGTGCCATAAGAATATCCTTTCTCTCATTCAATGTTGATATCGGGGTTCATCGCCTTGAAGGCAGCGGTCACGGGGTCAACGTCCCCGGCGGGCGGGGTGCCGTGCTCTTTGCCGCTGGAAACGTGAACGGAACCAGCGCCGCCCTCTTCCGCCTCGCCAAAGGCCCAGGGGTTCGCCTTGGCGGCTTCTTCCAGAGCCTTGGAGATATCGGTGGAACGGTCCTTGGAGCCCTTGAGGGCATCCAGATCCAGCAGTGCCCGGACCGCCTTGACGCTGCGGCCCTTGGCTCCCAGAATGGCGGTGTTCAGGGCATTGTCAAAGGCAAAGCCCTCAGCCTGAGCCTGCATATCGCCCTTGAGTTTGGCAATGTCTGCCTCGTATTCCTCGGGTTTCTTCTTGCCGTCAAAGGCGGCAAGGCCGTCCTGGGCGGTCTTGAGCTGAGCCTGGGTGTTTTCCAGCTGGGTCTTGTACTGCTCGGCGGCAGTCTTTTCCCGGTTGACATCGTTACCGTTCTCGGCCATGATCCAGTTGAGCTGTTCCTCGGTGATGCCGGGGATCTGTTTCTTCACGTCTTCACGCTTCATGGTGGAAAAACTCCTTTCTGTTGGTGAAACCACGGTTTGGTGACACGGTTCTCCGTCCGTGTTCGGTTGTGGGCAGGGTACGCACTGCCCTCTGCGATGGCACCGTATGCAGGAATCGAACCTGCGGCATCCGGTTTTGGAGACCGGCGCTCTGCCACTGAGCGAATACGGCATGAAAAAAGCGCCCCTGCCCGGCTGGGCAAAGACGCTGGCGGTATTTGGTTGTTAGATGCCGGGGACGATTTCCTTAACACCCTTTGCAAATGCGGCGGCCTTTTTCATCAGACTGTTTTCCTGAAGATATTCAAGCCCCTGCAAGGTGATATGCGGTTCCATGGGCGGTTTGATGCGCTCCGGCTGGCGGATATACTGGACGATGTTCAGGCCCTCAATGTAACCTGCTTTCTGCAGCTGAATCAAAAGTGCCTGAAACCGGTTCGGATTCGTACCGAAGCGCTCGGCAGTAAAACCAGCGCAATCGAACTCCTCAAAGTCCATGCTCTGCTGCAGATGCTTCAAAATGCGGTAGATGACACGAAAATCTTCCATGATGACACCTCACTTCTTTTTGTTTAAGTCCATATACAGATACGCTTCCGGGTCGCCATACGCTTCCCGAGACCACTGTCGGTCTTGCTTGGCTGACAGGCGGGTCATGTGCAGCCAGACATCTCCATCTGTTCGCAATGCCGGATTCTTTTGCATTTCGTTCCAGATTGCAGAGGGTTCATCAAGCAGAAGCACTTCACTTTTTGTCATCTTTCAATCCCTCGATAAAATGATAGAGCTGCGGGTCTTTCTCTTTCAGGGCAGAGGGCTCCTGATAAAAAGCGCGATACCCTTCACTGAAATATTCCTTCAGCATATCTTCATTGATCTGCATCGTTCCGGCTTTAAAAATTCCATCCGTGGGAGATTCATATAGCCGTCCCTGATACTCAGAAATGAATTTGCTGTTCTGAAGAAGATAAATCGCTTGTGTATAGGTACTGTCATCATACACGATTTTAGAAAAATCTTCAACATCAATCCCGGATTTTCGGATGCTGATGTATTTGGAGTTGTGCCGCAGGTCGAGGGAAATCTCCAATGCGTGGCCATACTCGTGAATAACATCACCGCTTTTGCGCTCAGGGTGAAGATAAAGCGTTTTGTCTGGATAATAATAGCCGCTTCCAGCGGCATCTTTCTCTGTCATTACGACCTTGTTGATGATGCTTTCAGCCTTATCGCGCTGCCATTGAGGAATGACGGAAAGCTCTTTTTCAATGCCTTCACGCTCAGACTGTGAAACACTATCAGAAAAATTGAGTTTTTGAAGAATGCCGCGTGGCTCTGCCTTCTTCGCCGCCCACGTTGCCTTACTACTGGCGCTCCTGCCAAAGCCTGCCACGCTGGTGCGGGCGCTGTCGGCTCTGCCGCCGGTGGCACTGATAAAGTCAGCTAGCTCCTGACGGGCCTGCCGGAGCTTCACCGCGCTGGCGGTGGTGTCGGCCCCGGCGGCATCCTCAGCCAGATACCGGCGCTTGTACTTGCGCACGGTGCGCTCCCGGGCCCGCTGCATCTGGCTGATCTCGTACCGGGTGTATCTGCAGCCGTTGTACTCGATATCCCGGGCGTTGAGGGCTTCCAGGCTCTCCTGTGTCCATGCAGGCGGTGCACCCAGCTCCGGGAACACCGAAAAGAACTGATGCCGACAGTTCCAGCCGCAAAGCCCGGCCCCGGTGCCGTAGCCGGTGGCGGCCTCGAAGTCCGGGTAATGTCTGCCCATGTAGTCCACAGCGCCGCCCCGGTGGAACTGCCTGCCCTGCCACTCAGCGTGGGAAGGCCGGGCCCCGCCGTGGGCCGTGGTCTCGAAGAACTCAACCCCCATCTCATCGGCCCGGGCCACCTGCAGCTTTGCACCGGTCTGATTCACACCAGTCAGCACCGCCCGGCGGGCGGCAACTTCCAGCGTGTCGGTGTGGCCGGTGGGGTAGGTGACGTACTTCATGGTGTCGGCCAGACTGTCCACCGCGCTCTTGACGGCGCTCTTGTAGTCGAACGCACCGCTGCTCACCTTGAGATGGGCACGGTCGAGAGCGGCTTCAAACTGGCCGCTGACGGTGTTTGCCGTGGTGGCGGTCAGGTTGTGAAAGGTTCCTGCCGTCTGCTGATAGCCGGCGTTGAGCAGGGCCTGCAGGGTGGCATTGTCGGCAAAGGGCGTGGGTTCCTTGCCGTAGTGGTAGTAGATCTCGTCCTCGGCCTCCATGGCCCGGGTGGCCGCTTCCTGCATGAGCCGCCGGATCTCGGCTTCGCTCTTGCCGGTGTAGCGGGCCAGCTTCTTTACCACGTCCTGCCGGAGGGCTTCGGTCTGTTCATACCGCCAAAGCTGCCAGTTGGCCGTGGGGGTTAGGGTGTCCATTTTGGAGATGCGCCGGGCCACGTCTCGCAGGATGTCGTCCTCGACCTGCTGCCAGAGCAGCACAAGCCGGTCGGGTGCGTGGTCGAGATAGTCCGGGGCCAGCATCAGCCGCCCCCGCCGACGAAGCTCAGCTCAGGCTGCTTGTTCTCGTCAGCGGCTTCCTGCGCCAGCTTGCGGGCATCCTCTTCACTGACCCCGTACCGGGCAGACAGATACTTGTACCGGGGCAAAAGGCCGCTCAGGGCATCGTCCCGCATCTGGCTCATCCGGGTCTCGGCATCGGTGATGTAGCTGTCGTCCCAGTCCACAGAGATGGGGGTGTCGAGGTCCACCGCCGCTCCCTGCAGGTTCTTTGCCGCCCACAGGATGGCCCGCACGATGCCCACCAGCGCCCCCTCGATGGGGATCTGGTTCTTATTGGCGCTGGCCACCAGATCCTGACGGCTGCCGTTGTACTCGGTGGCTGTGGTCACGTTGCCCAGCTCGAAATTGTACCGGTGGCAGCCCAGGCCGCATTTGAAGCTGAACAGGTTCAGCATATCCTGCACAGCCTTGTGGTTCTGTTCCACCCGCAGGTCAGGGTTGTATTCGTGGTATTCGCTGGACTGGTCGAGGCTCCCTTCCTTTTGGGGCAGGGTGACGAATTGGCTCTGCACATCGTCATCGGGTGGAATAGAGTGCTCCACGCCCTCCTGGTCCACCACCTTGCGGCAGATGTCCGCAGAGTAGAAGATCTTCTTGTGGCCCAGCCGGATATCCTCCCGGTAGTTGTCAAAGGCAAGGTCGATGCCCTGGGCCTCTGCCAGTGCTTCGGCAAAGACGCTCATGCCCAGCCCTGTGCCGCCGTCAAGGTTCTTGACTGCGGCCGGGCTGAACAGGGCAAACCACGGGGGAGAACCCTCCACCGTGATGCTTTCTGCCGTACCCGGCGGGGCCTGCAGGGCTTCAAACACCGGAGCGCCCGAAACTCCATCCGTTACCCGGAACCACTCGTTGCGGATGGTGCGCCGGGTCTCATTGCCGGTGTGGGTCTGCAGATAGACTGCGGGTCTGCCCTCCATCATGCACTCGGAGACAAAGGCTGCTTCGGTCACGATGCCCCGTTCCACCCGCAGAGGCAGGATGCAGGAAGCCGGGTCATAGTCCAGCTTCAGGCGGGTATCCGGGCCGGGGACAGCTTTCCCTTTCACGACAGTCAGGTTTTCGGCACTCAGCACAAAGGCGCCGGTGCCGGACCAGTAGGCCTGTTCCACCAGAGCATTGGCATTGCGCCAGAAGTGCAGCTCCCGGAGCAGGCCGCCCACCTGCTGCTCATCGTCACCCAGCAGATAGGACGCGGTGTCAGCGTCCTTGATCTGGAAGGTGGTGCGGTCGTTCAGCAGGAGATTCGCCCAGTCCTCGCAGACCCGTTTCGGCATCCGCAGGGAGGCAATAGGGCGCTTCTTTGTGCCGTTTGCGTATTCAGCGGCACGGGTGTGTACCTTGGGCACGCTGCCCTGCCACCACTGCCGCCAGGTCTCGATGTAGCCGTAGTAGTCGGCATCGATGGCCCACCCGCGCGTCTTGTTCAGGTAGTTCAGAAATGCGGTGATGTTCATGTGTTGGTCAACCTCTTGAAATCGCGCTCGATGGTGTACTCGTAAGCGTCCAATGTGTCGATATCGGTGCTGCCGTCATCCAGCCGCTCGTCCACGCCGGGGTGCTTGCCGCTGTACAGGGCCGTGGCAAGGGCATCCCGGAGGGTGGAAGCCTCTGGCAGCAGCCAGAACCGCCCGCCGCCCATCAGGATGCAGGTCAGGCGGATACGGTCATTGATGCGGATCTTGGCGCTGTTTTCCACCCGGTCGGCCAGCCAGCTCAGTTTGCAGCGCCGGAGCCTTGCCCGGATGTGATTGATCAGCGTCTGCTCCGCGGAATCGCAGAAGATGTACTGGATCTCGCCCCAGCGGGCAAAGACAGCCATGCAGAACTCCAGCAGCCGGTCGGCCAGAAAGTCGGCATCCTGCGCCACAGGGTCGATGCGCTGGGATGCCAGCCCTACCACGCCGGACCAGCCCGGTAGGATGGCCGTTGCCACAAAGGCGTGTTTGGAGCCGTTGCCGCCAAAGTCCACCCCGATGCGCACCCGCCACGGGTGCAGCGGCTTGTCCACAGGCCAGAAAAAACGCCCATCTCCGGCGGCAAGGCTGTCGGCCAGCAGGCGGTAGATCACGCCGTTGGCGGCCATCCACTGCCCCAAGATAAAGCGGTTATAGTAGACCGTGCCGGTGTATTCTTTTTTCAGATCGGCCACGAACTGGGCCGGAAGCGTAGGGTTATCGTCGATGGTATACGCCTGACAGTAGATGTCAGCGTCGCTGTCCAGAAACTTCTTGAACCAGTGAGTGGGGCTTTCCGGGTTGCAGGTGCCGTCAAAATGGGAGTGGGGGCAGGAAAGGCGGCTTTTCAGCATCTGGAACACGCCTTCGTCCCAGGTGGTGATCTCGTCACCGTAGACGTACTCAAAGGCAGCGCCCTGAATGCGGGCGATGTGTTTCTTGTTGTCAGCGCCGAGGACATAGACCTTCTTGCCGAACAGCTGTACCACGTTGCCTGCTGCCGAGGTGCGGATCACGCCTACAAGGTCGGGGCCCCAGAGCTCCCGCATCAGGGACAGCACGTTGCGCTCCAGTGTGCCCAGGGTGTTGCCCATGAGCACCAGCAGGCCCTCGCCCCGGGCCGCGCAGATCCGCTTCGGGATGGTCACAGCGCAGTCCAGGTAGGTCTTGCCGCTTCGGGTGGCCCCGGTCTTGACGTTCCACCGGTGGGAACAGTTGCGCAGGTACTCCTGCTGAAACTCAGTCAATGGCACTGTCCACACCTCCCAGCAGCTCCTTGGCCTTTGCCAGAGCATCCGCGCCTGGGTCTTCCTGTACGGTCTCCTCACCCAGCATTTTCAGCAGGACATTGGCTGCCCTGGCATCGCCCTGCTTGGCAGCGGCTGCAATGCCCATGACCACGCTCATCTGGTTGTCCACGTCCTCCGGGTCAATCTGGTCCCGCAGCATGGCGTTTACCCGGCGGCGGTCGGTCTCCGGCAGGCTCAGGTAGTAGTCAGCCGCCTGACGCATGGACCGTTTGCGGCGGCGGGCCGCACCGGATGCAATGCCGCCCTTCTGGGCGATCTCTCTCTGTTCGCTCTCCGTTCGTTCATTGAACGGAATGAGATTCTTTTCATTCGACACGTCACCACCTCTCTCGTTGTCAGGGTACAAAAAAGCCGCCCCTCAGGACGGCAGAAAATAGCATAAAAAATCCCTGCATGTTTCCATGCAGGGCAATTGACGCACATCCAGCGGGAAAATACCTGAAACCCGCCTGTGGATTCCGGTGCCTCCGGCGTATGTGGGGAGGTCAGAGGGCGGGCAAGGAGATCCCGCCACCCACCACATGAGCTTCCGGTGGGGAGTATGTAGCCCCATGCGTCAGGCTGTACCGCCTACGGGGTCGGCGGCGAATTGGAACCGCCCTCGGAATCGAACCTTCCACGACTACACTCGTGAACGCGCACCACATTGCGCTCAGGCGGCATAATAGAAGCAGCTCACAGAACGTGATGTCGGACGGGCACATTCTGGAAGCTGCTATGGCATCGGTCTGCCTTTCGGCTTTGCCGATGGTATCACGATAGCACAGATGTCGATAACAAGTAAATCCTAGGGCATGTAAAAATAATGCGCTCCGACATTGTGCAAGGTGTACAGATTCAACTAAGATTCAATTCATTCACGAGTTCTGCCAACTGTTCAATCCCCTCCGATATGGCCCGTGAAACCTGCGACGACTTGGAATAGCCAACTTTGGGTGCGATGTCGGCATGTTTCTTGCCTTCCACATAGAACATCACGATGCATTTGCTGCGCTTCACCGACACAGGGTCCGCATGGAGCATATAGGCAATTTCGATAGCCTGTTTTTGCATCTCGGCGTACTGGCACTTCAGTTCAGCCAGCTTTGTTTCCGCGTCAATGGCTGCATCACTGTTGGTGCCCACCTTGTCGCTGGTGCCGGAATGCCCGGGTGCACCGGATGTGCTGGAGGTAATCATGGTGGCGGCACTGCGTAGGCTTGCAATGCGCTCCTCGTGCTGCCGGATCAGCGCCCTCATCTTCGGCAAGTGCTCAAGCCATTCCCGGATTTTCTGCACATTGCCGGGTTTGTCCGGCTTCGGAATGTCACTTTCAGATGTCCATGTGCGGATCATGTATCGTCCTCCATTTCTTCAATCTCAAATTCCTCGCCGTTGACCGCTTCTCGGACGCGGAGCCGAGAAAGCTCCGCTTTTGCATATCGAAGCTGCCAGCTGCTGAACCACCCCTTGTGAATGAGCTTTCCGGCGCAATATACAAATTCTTGCTCCATCAGGTGGTCGAGAGAAACGATGTATGCGCCGGGCTTATATTTCTTGTTCATTAGACATTCTCTATCCTTGCACAACAGTACGGGCAGAACTTGTAATCCATTTCCGGAAAATAGCCCTGGTCATCCAGACAAATCCGTTCGCAGCAATTTGAACAGGAAAAAACATCACTGCCTGCGCCATTGGGGTCGTTCTCCCAGTGTGCTACTGGCCGCAAGCTTTCCGGGTCAATGGTGGGGGCATTCTGGATCATCTCTGCAATGATGTCAGCTGTTCCGCTGTGGTGGCCCAGCACAGAGCCATTCTGCAACCCCATTCTTGAAACCCTATCGTGCAAAGCATTCGCATCAATCAGTCTTACTTCCTGCATTTCTGTCGTTTCCTCCTTCCAATTTTCTCAGCAGTCCTTCCACGTCATACCGCCAGTGAACGCGCAGCAGGTGCTGCTCCACCTCGATGCCGTTCAGGGCGGCCCACTGCCATGGAATGCTCTTGCGGGTCTGGGTGCTCATGTACTCCAGCACAGCGCTGGCCGGTACGGCAAAGGTGCGGTTGACTTTGCCCCGGTAATTGATGACTACATGGGCGGTCTGGCCCTTGAAGGATGCTGCGTGGGCCATATCGGTGATGTGTTTGAGCTTGTGGTACTTCTGCCGCTCCCGGTCGAATCGGCCCAGGATCTTTTCCAGTGGGATGCTGGGCGTTTCGATGGTCTTGAGCTCGAAGTAATGGTGCATGGGGTAACGGTACACGTCGAAGTCGCAGATGTTATCGATGGAGAAGCTCAGGTTCTCGTTGCCGCCGTAATAGGTGGCCGCGCTGTCTTTCAGTCGATAGCACCAGGCATCCTTCGGCATGGAGCTTTTCCAGTCTGCCTCGAACTGTTTTCCGGTGTTCAATTGGTTCTCCTTTCGGCGGAGGCTGCCCAATGCCCGGTCAGCTGTCGGGTCGGGGTAGTGCTCATGGTTCCGGTACATTGGAATCCTCCTTTTTCTTGGTGAGCGGACGGCGGCGGGCTGCGTTTTTTAGAAAATCATTCCCGCTGGGCTCCGGTCTGTCCACCCGCTTATTGCGTCCCGCTCCAATGGGATTCGTCATGCGGTACTCCTCAGCAGATTTACAGCCCTGGGTTTCGGCCTCGATCAGTGCCTTCCGCACATAGGCCCAGCTATGTGCCCCGGCATCAATGCACTTGCGCAGGATCACCCGTGCCAGTTCCTCGCCCAGCCGGTCAGCGTATCCTGTCAGCTCTCTTTTCCCGGAGGCACTCAGCTTGCCGATATCCTGTTCAAACTCTGATACCAAGGGTGAGGTCGTCGGTCGTCCGGTCGGCTCCGGCGCAGCCGCAGACGACGACTTGTTAGCTTGTTGGTTTGTTAGACTTGTTAAGTTGTTGTCGGCAGCCTGTCGGTTGCCTGTCGCTTGCCTGTCACTTTGCCTGTCACTGCCAACAAGCGAAGCATAGTTTTCTATCGTGACAATGCTGTATTTTGAGCCTGTTTTGACTGTCAGATAGCCTGTCGCCTGTAAATGCTCTAAGCTTGTCCGGATGTTCCGAACACTCAAATCAAGCTGTTTTGCCAGTTGAGATTGGCTTGTAACCAGCTGTCCGGGCCTGATGCTAATGCCCTGCCACTGCTTTTCCTGCCAGTTGGCGGTGAGTAGCAGGTGGAAAAACAGGCGGGCAGTGTTGGGCTCTGAATACCATTCCCAGTCAGTCAGACCGCGGGGAAAGGCAACAAAGCCACGGGATGGGTCAATGCCCACGGTCTGAACTCCTTTCTGGTGTGGTTAAAACGGCAGGTCATCCGTATCATCGTCGATGAGGGCATCTGCTTCCGGGGTGCCTGCGGCGGGCCCGGCAGGCGCTGCCGCCTGAGAGGCGCGGGGAGCATAGTCGGCCAGGTCTTCGCCGGGATACATCTGCCCGCCAGAAAGGCTGGTTTGCACCGGGGCAGGCTCATCAAAGGGCGTTGGCTCCTGAGTGAGCGCTGGTTCGGGCGGTGCCGGGGCCTCTGTGCAAAGGTCAATGAGGTTCTGCATCCACCGGAAGATTACCATGCCGCCAGGCTGAATGTCGTCGGCATCCACGTCGTAATAGGTCTTGCCGTTATACTCCCGGCTCTTGAGCTCCCGGGCAAAGACAGTGACGGCATCGCCCTTCAGCAGCAGCCCGTCCCACTTGTCCAGCCCGTGCCAGACGTTGACCTGAACATACAGGCCCTCCCAGTTGCCGGTGCCGGTCTTGACGCTGTGTGCCTTCACGTCAAACTTGAGTACCTGCTTCTGGCCCACGTCCTTGAGCACAGGGTCTTTGACGAGAGTTCCGTGGAGAAGTACGCCGGTCTTGTGGGTCAGGATCACGATTCATCACCCCCGGCAAAGGGGTCGTCTGCGCTGTCAGCGTCCTCCACGGTCAGAGCATCGGCCTGTTCAACAGCTTCCTTGATGCGGGTCCAGCGTGGAGCCGGAACCTGTCCGGCCTCGTCCAGCTCCACGGCGGTGGACTCAGCATCCACATGGACCTCGCTCTCGTCATAGAGAGAGCCGAAGGTGGAGGGGAATGCTTCCCGCAGGGCATGGACAAGGGCAACCTTGCGGATCATGGTAGCTTTTTTGCCCTTCCACAGAGATTTGCCGGTGTCGTATTCGGTCAGCTTCACTTCCTCGTAACTGGGGCGGGTGCGGTCCTTGCGATAGACTTTGGCCCAGCCGCCCAGAAGTTCCTCGCCCTCGTAGACGATGGAACCCTCCCGCTTCTGGTACTCCCCGGCCACCTTATCGAAGATGATGACCCCGGCCTCGAAGCCGTCATAGCTGGGGTGGCGCTCTGCCATTTGCAGGTAGCAGTTCTTGCCCAGAACGATGGTGCTGGGGGTGTCCTCGCTGTTGTTATCGTAGTGGATGAGGTAGGCTTCCTTGGTAAAGGGATTCAGGCGGTACTGCTTGCAGGTCTCGAGGAAAATCTTGCATTCGGCATCGGTGGCTTTCTGACAGATGAAGTTGCGGACATCCGAGAAGCTGACGGTCATGTGCTGGCCGTCGGCAGAAGTGATCTCCACGGGCTTGGCCGGGCTGGCAGCCTGCAGAGCGCCGCTCTGGGCGGCACGCTGCTGCATTGCAGTCATCCGGGCGGCGGTGGTGGTGCCAGTGGTGTTTGCGGACATGGTGGGCGCAGGTGCGCCGGGACGAGAAAAAGCCATAAGTAAAATCCTCCAATTATTTTACAGAACCATATGCAAAGCCGCGCTTTTTAGCTTCGGCTTTGAACCATTCGATGTCTTCCGGGGTGAAATCTACCCAGAAGCGGTAGCGTTTGCGGGCAGGTGCAAGGCCTGTGCCAGGCAGGGCGAACTGCTGCAATACCTCGCAGTCCAGCCTCCCGGAAGCTGTCACAAAGGCGTTGCTCCGGGCCTCCTGTGCGGCATCTTCTTTCAGCTGACGCTCTTCCTCGGTGGGCGGGATGATGACCGGCGCAGCGGCTCTGGCACGTTCTGCGGCCTGTCGCTGGGCCTCTGCCTCAGCCTGAGCCGCACGGGCGTGCTCCCGGCGGCTGTGCTCATGCAGTGCATCATTGACGCTCAGGGCCCGCAGGTATTCGGTAATGCAGGGTTCAGCGTCTTCACCGCAGGTCTCCCGGATGAGACGCAGTTCCTCCCGCCGGGTCTCCACAGCCTTGCGCAGTTCCTTTTCGGCCTGGGAGAGGTCAAAGGTTTTGTTGAGCCACTGGGGCACAAGCAGACGGTCAAAAGAAATCAGAGGTTCCAGTTCCCCGATGCAGTCCCGGTAGACAAGCCGCAGGGTGGATGCCTTTTCTTCCCGCTGGGCCTGTTCTACTGCTTTTACCTGCTGATCAATAGCACCGGAGATCTTCTTGCACTGGGTCTGCATCTCCCGGATGCTCTTCTGAAAATCCTCCAGCGGGTCAGTGTAAAGCCGCTTGGCGGCGGTCAGAGCAGCAGCCAGCTGCTTGTCCCACTTGTTGACGGCAGCACGGTCGGCTTTTGCATCTTTGATGGATTCAGGTGTGTACACACGGCCTGTATAGGAGGCCAGAAGTTCGTCAAGGTTCTTCTGCACCTCATCCTTGTTCCAGTTCATGGCCGGGATTACCGGGCGCTCTACCCGGACAGTCAATTCATTCGTCATCGGTCAGTTCCTCCTCTTCTGGCTCCCGGTCGGGGGCAAAGTAGTAATCGTCGGGCGGCTCCATGGGCGGGCCGTAACGGTCAAGATCCAGACAGTACATCTCATTCATCCCTGTCACCTCCGTCATAATCAGGCGGCTGGCGGCAGAGCAGGGAGGCCTCCTCCATGATGCTGTTCAGGGTACCGCAGATGGTCTGAAAGGTGCTTTCCAGATCTTCGCCCACCAGCCGGGAATAGCTGGCCTTGCTGTTATCCCACGCCGCCCGCATCAGGCTGGCGCAGTAGTTGGCCTGCTCAAAATCTGCCTGGGCATCATCGTTGATGCGGGAGCGGAGTGCCGCAACCTGTTTCTTCAGGTTGGCGTTGTCCTTGGCCAGTTCGGCGTTCCGGGCATCTGCAAGGCCCCAGGCTTTTTCTGCGGCCCGGCGGTCGATCTCTTCCTCATCGATGACCGCCGTGATGGGCTGTTTTTTCAAAGCGTCTTCGGCATTTTTTGCTCTCTCTTCGGCCCTGTCGCGCTCGGCTTCGGCCTTCTGGCGCTGGAGGTTGGCCGCAATGCGGCTTTCGTACATTTCGTTATAGCTCCGTTCTGCTTTTTCTTTCTCGGCTTTCAGCCGGGCATTTTCCTCGTCCAGCCCCTGCACATCCGCAAGGGCGGCATCCAAGTCGTTTTTGGCAGTCTGGGCTTCATCCTGCGCCTTGCTTACCATGTTCCACGCCTCTTCCTCCCGGGCTTCGGCAGCAGCGGCACGGTCCTTCTCGGCCTTGATCTGGGCCATGGCTTCCTGATACTGCTTGTTGGTGGTGATGTCACCATTCTTGACCTGCTCCACCAGCTCTGCAGGGGCGCTGGGCTTTGCTACGGCATACAGCAGAGTGGGAGACAGCTCCTTCAGGATCTTCTGCTGGCGGGGGCTGCTGCCGTCCAGCAGTGCCGAGACCTGCAGCAGCCGGTATGCGGTATCCTTGGTGATGCCGATAGATACGCACCATGCCCGGAAAGTGTCATCTCCACGATTGCCGTGCTTCGAGTTGTCGCATTGTGCGACAACTCCACATAGAGCATCGTGAGCCACGGCAATGGCATTGCCCATGTGGACAAGGCCGCGCTCGGCCATCTGTTTGCCGTGGCGGTATTCGTCCTCGGCAAAGTGCAGGTCCTCCACGGTCTGGTCAGTCAGGCCGGAATAATCAAACGCCGGGCGCATTGCATCCGGCACGGTAGTTAGGGGCTTGTCCTGCATGGCACCAGCTGTTGATACAGAAGAACCGCCCGCCGATGCGGCAGGGGCCGATTCGCAGTTCTGCAGGGATGTCGCGGGGGTCGATGCGCTTGCATCCGCCCCGCTCTCCGAGATGGTCGGCGTTGCCGCTGTGGCAGTCGGAACAGCATTCTCTGCCGTAGTCACAGCAGCATCCGCATTCTGGGCAGGTGCACATGAGAGAATCTCCTTTGCTTTTTTGATGTCGGCAAGAATCTTTTCCATTTCCTGCTGCGGTGTCATGTCCTTGCGGCTTCCATCCAGATTGAAAAACTGACCAAACAGCTCTCTTTTTGCGGCAACACCTTTCAGATTCTGAGTGCATGTGATTGTCAGGCAATAGCGCCCGTCAGATCCATAGTCCGATGCACGAATATCTTTGGAAAATGAGCCAAAAATCTCTCTGTCTGGATAAGTGTCTTTGATCCATGCGGAGACCTGAGACAGAAAGTCGAAGTCCAGACTATGCACTCGACAGGTGCATTTATCCTTGACAGAGCCAGCGAACTCTGACGCATAAGTGAGGGTCTTGCTCATCCGGCACTCGTAGCCCCGAGTCTCCCGGCTTACAGTTCTAGCACTTTCATCCCATTGAAAGTCTCCGTATGGCATGGCATAGGGGCATCCCCAGCACTCATGGCCGGGTGCGTAGCCGGATAGGCGGTTGCCAGTGGTACTGGCATCGGTGGATTTCTTCACTCGCCGTCCGCATTTGCAGATATAGGTAGTCATACCTTCACCTCAGCGCCCTTCAGGCGGTCCAGCATCTCGGTCTGCACATCCTTGTTCATGGGCTGGATGTTGTTGTCCTTCCAGCCGTAGCAGAGGATGAGCCCGTAAAGCTGGCGGCCCCGGTACTTCCGGTTGAGCAGACTGGCGGGCTGGATGGGGCCATCGTACCGGCGATACTGAGGCTGAACCAGCAACTGGTCGTTCTTTCTA
>OKRZ01000892.1_pt1 | contig 23570 bp, 22 predicted proteins | sample 1601141 | NCBI WGS metagenome assembly OKRZ01 (sample SAMEA3541524, study PRJEB24748) | human gut metagenome | biome: human gut; feature: human-associated habitat; material: faeces | place: China | collected 2012
TATACATTTTACCCGTGAACATTCCTCACATTTTTATATAATATTTTCTATTTTGCATTCCAATCAAACGGTTTGATTTTCAAAAACATATAGGAAACACCACCACAAAAAAGTTTCTCACTAACCTGTAACTTAATGTAATCCTTTTTTTCAAAAAATATTGCTAAAACACTATCTTTAATGTTATAATAATTAGGAATTTTAAATTAAAATGTTTGTGCTAGAAAGGACTAAGTACAAAAATGAAAATAAAAATAGTAAATATCACATCATGGATAATAATCATAATAATATTAATATTAGCATTTAACTTTTATAAACATAACAATTTCAATGAATTTATAAGAAGTGAAATGAATTTACACACATCAGAATTCAAAAGAGATAGTGAAACAAAATACTCAAAAACAGACAGTTACAGAATAACATCAAATACAAAAAATGACGCAACAATATATAAAAAAGTCAAAGTAGAAAAAAACACACCATATAAAGTCACATGTATGGTAAAAACAGAAAATGTAATACCAGAAAATGAAATATCAGGAGTAGGAGCACAAATATCGATAATAGGAACAACAGAAAAATCAATAGCAATAACAGGAACGCAAGAATGGCAAAAAATAGAAATGATATTTAACTCAAAAGACAGAGAAGAAGTAGACATTGGATTTAGACTAGGAGGGTATCTAGGAGAATGTACAGGAACAGCATGGTTTAGTGACTTTACATTTGAAGAAGGAACTCTAAGTCAAAATAATAATTGGAGATTTGCATGTTTTATATTTGAAAATACAGATGTAACAATAAATGGAAAAAATGTTAAATTATCAATGACAGATACAGATATTTTCGATATTAGAGATACAATGAAAAGATTTAGAACAACAATTAGAGAAATATCAAATAGTAAAATAATAGCTGACTATGACACATATATAGTTAGAGAACCAATAAACAAACTATCGTATGACCAAGAATTTGGATATTATGTTTCAGCAGAAGATATTGAGAATTCAATAAAAGATATTGTAAAAGAGAATGAATATGACCATATATTTGTTGTTATAAGACTTGGAGATGAAGAACATAAAAATGATATTCAAATTAATGATTGGATAGGATTACGGTTCAATGGATTATTATGGCATAGGATATTCTAATATAAGATTACCAAATTCTTCAAAGAGCTATATGTACAAATATGATTCAAAAATAAATACATTCCCAGAAGAAGTATTTATGCACGAGTTTCTACATTCTTTGGAAAGAACAGCAGAGGAGTATGGATATACAATACCAGCATTACATGATTATGAAAAATATGGATATAAAAATCAAGACTTAACCGGGCTAAAATATTGGTATAAAGATTATATAAACAACAATATCAAAACATCTAGTGGATATACGGGATTACCCGAAAAAGTATTTACTTTAAAACCAGCAAAAAACTTAGATTTTAAATATTCATACAAAATAGATGAATTCCATGAACCACAAAATATAATAGAACAGATAGAACAATTATTTAAAAATGTTATATATAATTTAAAAAATATTAGAAAGAGTGAGTAAAATGAAAGTATCAGAATTTAATTACAATTTACCAGAAGAATTAATAGCACAAGTACCACTAGAAAAAAGAGATGAATCAAGATTAATGATTCTTGACAGAGAGAAACAAACAATAGAACACAAAGTATTTAAAGATATACTAGATTATTTACAACCAGGAGATTGTCTAGTTAGAAATAACACAAAAGTAATTCCTGCAAGAATATATGGAAAAAAAGAAACAGGAGCACATGTAGAATTTTTACTATTAAATAATATAGAAGGAGATATATGGGAAAGTATTGTTAGACCAGGAAACAAGCTACATGTTGGAACAAAAGTAATATTTGGAGAAGGACTACTAGAAGCGGAAATACTAGATGTAATGCCAGGAGGAACAAGAAAAGTAGAATTCCACTATAATGGAATATTTAACGAAATATTAGACCAAATAGGACTAATGCCATTACCACCATATATACATGAAGAACTAAAAGACAACGACAGATATCAAACAGTATATGCAAAATATGAAGGTTCAGCAGCAGCACCAACAGCAGGTTTACATTTTACACCAGAATTATTAAAGAAAATAGAAGAAAAAGGTGTTAAAATAGCAAATGTAACATTACATGTTGGAATAGGAACATTTAGGCCAGTAAAAGAAGATGAAGTAGAAAAACATGAAATGCATTCAGAACATTTCTACATTAAACAAGAAGACTGTGATAAAATAAATGAAACGAAACAATCAGGAAAAAGAGTAATAGCAGTAGGAACAACATCTTGTAGGGTATTAGAAACAATTGCAAATGAGAATACAGGAATGGTTGAACCAACAGAAGGAGACACACAAATATTTATTTATCCAGGATACAAATTCAAATGTATAGATGGATTAATAACAAATTTCCATTTACCACAATCAACATTACTAATGTTAGTATCAGCATTAGCAGGAAAAGAATATATCATGAAAGCTTATAATGAAGCAGTAGAAAATAGATATCGTTTTTTCAGTTTTGGAGATGCAATGTTTATAAAATAAAAATCAAGAGATTAGGAATGCGTTTTTAATCCAAAAAATAAAAATTAATGATGATAAATGAAGTGAAACGGAGTGAAAATAAATAATGAAACCAGCAGTAACATACGAATTATTACATGAATGTAAACAAACAGGAGCAAGAAGAGGTGTTGTACATACACCACATGGTGACATACAAACACCAATATTTATGCCAGTAGGAACACAAGCAACAGTAAAATCAATGACACCAGAAGAACTAAAAGAAGAAGTAAAAGCACAAATAATATTATCAAATACATATCATTTATATTTAAGACCAGGACAAGACATAGTAAAAGAAGCAGGAGGACTACACAAATTCATGAATTGGGATAGACCAATTTTAACAGATAGTGGAGGATTCCAAGTATTTAGTTTAGGTGATTTAAGAACAATATCAGAAGAAGGTGTTGAATTTAAATCACACTTAGATGGAAGTAAACATGTATTCACACCTGAATCTGTAATGAAAACAGAAGAAGATTTAGGAGCAGATATAATAATGGCATTTGATGAATGTTGTCCATATCCTTCAACATATGAATATACAAAAAATTCAATGGAAAGAACAACAAGATGGGCAAAAAGATGTAAAGATGCTCATGTAACAGAAAATCAAGCTTTATTTGGAATTATTCAAGGTGGATTTTATGAAGATTTAAGAAAAAAATCAGCAGAAGATTTAATAAAATTAGATTTACCAGGATATGCAATTGGAGGAATAAGTGTAGGAGAACCAAAAGAAGAATTTTTAAAAATGCTTTATTACACAACACCTTTAATGCCAAAAGATAAACCAAGATATTTGATGGGTGTTGGAACACCAGATTATTTAATAGAGGCAGCACTTGCAGGAATTGATATGTGTGACTGTGTATTACCAACAAGAATAGCAAGAAATGGAACAGCATTAACATCACATGGAAAAGTAGTTGTAAGAAATGCAACATATGAAAGGGATTGGGGACCATTAGATCCAGAATGTGATTGCTATACATGTAAAAATTATACAAGAGCATATTTAAGACATCTTGTAAAAACAAATGAAATTCTAGGAGTACGATTATTATCAATTCATAATTTAAGATTCTTGACTAATTTAATGGAAAGAGTTAGAATAGAAATTGAGAATGATAATTTATTAACATTCAAGAATGAATTTTACAAAAAATATGGATACACAAAATAATTCAAATAACACGCAAGAAAAAAGGAGATGTAAAAATGAATCTAATTGATGAAAATTTTGAACCAAAAAGGGTTGATAATTCAAAAAAAGTGGCAAGAATAATATTAATATTAATAGCAATAATATTAATAGCCATTATAACAATATTTGGAGTTATAGTTTATATGCAAAGTAAAACATTAAGACTTTATATAAATGGAAGCTCAAATGAAAAAGTTAAAGACATGATGGTAATTGACAATGATGGAACAATATATTTTCCAGTAAAAGATGTTGCTTCATATTTAGGATATCAAAGCTATAATGGAGAATATACAGATAAATCAGAAGATGCAAGTAAATGTTATGTACAAAGTGATGAGGAGATTGCAAACTTTGTATTAAATTCAAATAAAATATATAAATTAACACTTGAAAATAGTGACGGTAATTATGACTATTACTATGCTAAAAAACCTGTAAAAGCAATGAATGGAAAATTATATATAACATCAGACGCACTAGAAAATGCTTTTAATCTTTCATTTACATATGATACAGATAAAAACAGAGTATATATATACACAATGCCTTATTTGATACAATCATATCAATCAAAAGTATTAGACTATGGATATGAAAAAATTAGTGATAACTATACAAATGAGAAAACTATTTTAAATAGTATGTTAGTAGTAACAAAAAATCAAGACAAGGTATATGGAGTAATTGACTTAAAAGGAAATGCTGTAATAGAAACTAAATATGATTATATAGAATATTTACCAAATTCAGGAGATTTTTTAGTAAAAAGTAATAATAAAGTAGGAGTAATATCAGCAAAAAGAGAAACAAAAATACAATTATTATATGATAGCCTAGAACTAGTAGATAATGATTCTGGACTATATATTGCTAAAAAAGACAATAAATATGGAATTATAGATTCAAGAGGAAACATAAAAGTTTATATTGAATATGACCAAATAGGAATAGACAATACAAAATTTGAAAAAAACAATATCAAAAATAAATATCTATTAGACAATGGAATGATTCCAGCAAGAAAAGATAAAGTATGGGGAGCTTTTGATAAAAATGGTAACACACTTATAGACTTTGAATATGACAGCTTTGGATACACAGCTTCAAATAATAAAGAATCAATAAATCTTTTATTAATACCTAACTATAATTTGCTTGTTGTATGCAAAAATAAAAAATATGGATTAATAAATTCATCAGGAGAAATAGTAATAAGACCAGTTTTAGATGATGTTTATATGACAATATCTTCTGGAAAAAAACATTATTACATGTATCCAAATGGTAATAAAGTAGATATAGAAGAATTCTTAGAATCACAAGGTCCAAGTGTAAAAACAGAAAAAAGCAACAATGAAGTAGATGCTAATACAATTGAAAATAATAGAGAAGTAAACATTAATACTGTTGAAGAAAACAGTGAAGAATCAGACAGTAACAACGAATAAAATTTAATAATGAATATTTTGGCACTAATTTGAATATACATATATATAGTAAACCAAAGAAACAAGGAGAATATATATGTTTAATGTAACAGTGCTAAAAATGAGAGATATAGTAAAATATCTTGTAGGAATTATGATAATAATTGGACTTATTGTATTTGCTACAAGATTTTTTGCATTTAAACCACAAAATAAAACAGAAACAAAAACAGTAAAATCAAGTAAATTGATTCAAATAGGAAGTCTGAAAAGTTCTTTAAGAAAAACACTTCCAGCATTTTCAATTATGAATGAAAATACCGGAAATAATGAAACTACCAAAAAAGAAAATAGATCAAATTCAAATTATCTAGAAGAATTTCTTAAAACAGAAATAAGTAGTATAAAAGGAATAGAAGAAGTAGAAAAAAATAATTCAAAAGAAATAAATGTATCAACATCAGATGAAAATACAGATAATTCCAATAATAACACGGAAAATGATTCAAATGAAAACAATCAAAATGAATCAGGACAGCTTGTGTTAGCCAGTGATAATAAAGAAAAAACAGAAATAGTTACTCCAAATCCAATTACAGAAAGTTATAATGTTAAATATGGAAATGTAAAAATAAAAAATCAAACAACATATAATTTAACAGAAGATATATTAAAACCAGACATAAAAATAGATAATAAAAACATAGTAATATTTCATACACATAGTTGTGAAAGCTATACACCAAGTGAACAATATCAGTATACACAAACAGGAAATTATAGAACAACAGATTTGAATTATACAGTAACAAGAGTAGGCACTGAACTAGAGAATTATTTAACAAAATATAATATAAATGTAGTACATGACAAATCATATCATGACTACCCATCATATACAGGATCATATACACGTTCATTACAAACAGTAGAAAATATATTAAAAACAACACAATCTGATATTATAATAGATTTACATAGAGATGCCATAGGTTCTAGGCCAGACTATGCACCAACAGTTAAAATAGGTGATGATTATGCTGCACAAATAATGTTTGTAATAGGGACAAATGAAGGCGGATTGTGGCATCCAAATTGGCAACAGAACTTGAAGTTTGCAGTAAAAATTCAAGAAAAAGCAGAAGAAATGTATCCAGGACTTTTTAAGCCAATAATGCTTACAAAATCTAGATATAATCAACATACAGGAAAGTTTGCAAATATTATTGAAGTTGGTGCAACTGGTAATACTTTGGAGCAATGCTTGACTAGTATGAAATATTTGTCAGCTGTTATGAACGAAATTTTAAAATAATTTTGATGTCCTTTTGGGACATTTTTTATTTTGGAAAATTTTTCTGTATCATAATATCAAAAAAGTCACAAAAAAGTGTTGACAAAAAAATTCCATAAGCATATAATAAGATTACATATGAACAGTTATTCATACAATCAAATGAAAAGAGGAAAAAATATGGAAGAAAACTTTGTAGAATGCAATATATTGCATGAAGATGCAGTAAAAAAAGTAAAACAAAAAATGCCAGAAGATGGCTTTATATACGACTTAGCTGAGTTATTCAAAGTATTTGCAGACTCAACAAGAATGAAAATAATATATGCATTACTAGAAGAAGAACTATGTGTATGTGACATAGCAAACATAGTAGGAACAACACAATCAGCAATATCACATCAACTAAGATTACTAAAACAATCAAAATTAGTAAAATTCAGAAGAGAAGGAAAAACAATATTTTACAGTTTAGACGATGAACACATCGAACAAATTGTAAAGAAGGGAAGTGAACACATTGAAGAGTTATAAATACACACTAGAAGGATTAGATTGTGCAGCATGTGCAAAAAAAGTAGAAGATGAAATAGCAAATACAGAAGGATATGAGGAGGTAGTTGTCAATTTTTCAACACTAAAATTAACATTTAAAACAGACAAACCAAGTCCTAAAAAAGAAATAACAAAACTAGTTCGAAAATTAGAACCAGATGTAGAAGTATTAGAAGACGGCGAAGAAAATCATGACAAAGAAGAACACAATGGAAATGATATAGCAAGAATAGTTATAGGAATTGCAATATATCTAATTGCAATAGTTGGAAAATTCAATACAATTGTTAAAAGTGTGTTAACAATAATAGCATTTGTGATATTGCTATATAAGACAGCTAAAAAAGGATTTAAACAGCTATTCAAAAACAAAGTGTTAGACGAAAATATGCTAATTGTAGTATCTGCAATTGGAGCATATTTAGTTGGGAAAAATTCAGAAGGATTAATGGTAATCACATTATATGAAATAGGAAAAATCCTAGAATCAAAAGCGGTTAACAAAACAAGAAAATCAATATCAGATTTAATGAACATAAAACCAGAATATGCAAATTTAAAACAAGGTGAAGAATGGAAACAAGTTACACCAGATGAAGTGAAAATAGGTGATGTAATACTTGTAAAAACAGGTGAAAAAATCCCACTAGATGGTATTGTTATAAAAGGAAATGCTCAAATAAATAATTCAGCATTAACAGGTGAAAGCAATCTGATAGAAGTAGCGGAAAATAGCAAAGTTCTATCAGGAAGCATAAACACAAATGGATTAATAGAAGTAAAAGTAGAACAAACATATGAAAATAGTACAGTAAGTCAAATATTAAATTTAGTTGAAAATGCAACAGATAAAAAAGCAAAAACAGAGACGTTTGTATCAAAAGTAGCAAAAATCTATACACCAGTTGTAATGGGGCTAGCACTATTAGTTGCAATATTTATGCCACTAATTATATCAGGAGTTACTTACAAAGAAAGTATTTATAAAGCATTAATATTTCTAGTAATATCATGCCCTTGTTCAATAGCAATATCAGTTCCATTAAGTTATTTTTCAGGAATCGGCAAAGCTTCTAAAAAAGGTATACTTATAAAAGGTAGTGACTATTTAGACGGAATAAAAGACATAAAAGAAATTATATTTGACAAAACAGGAACAATAACAACAGGAAAATTTGCAGTATCAGAAATAAGTGCAATTGATACAAATTACACAGAACAAGATATTTTAAAATATTTTGCAATGGGTGAAAAAAATTCAAACCATCCAATAGCAAAATCAATATTAAACAAATATGAAGAAATATCAAAAGAAATAGAAAATGTTGAAAAATTTGAAGAAGTATCAGGAAAAGGAATTCAATATCAATATGAAGGAAAAACAATAAAAATAGGAAATGCAGAATTTACAAATGCAGACAAAGAAAATATTGTTGGAACAGTTTTATACTTAAATATTGGCGGAACAGTTGTTGGAAAAATAGTTTTAACAGATGAAATAAAACCATCAACAAAAGAAACAATGGAAAAACTTCATAAATTAGGCATAAATACAAAAATGTTTACAGGTGACAAAAAAGAAATAGCAGAAAAAATTGCAAAAGAAGTTGGCATAAAAACAGTAAAATCAGAAATGTTGCCACAAGACAAATATAACGAATTAGATACAATAATTGCTAAAAGGGATGAATATCAAAAAGTTGCATTTGTTGGTGATGGAATAAATGATAGTCCAGTACTAGCAAGGGCGGATGTTGGAATTTCAATGGGAGGAATTGGTTCAAGTTCCGCAATAGAGGCATCTGATGTTGTAATTATGACTGATGAGCTTTCTAAAATTGTTGATGCAATTGAGGTTTCTAAGAAGACGAATAAAATTATTAAACAAAATTTGATTTTTTCAATAGGTGTTAAAATATTGACATTAGTTTTAAGTTTATTGGGTGTTGCAGATATGTGGCAGGCAGTTTTTGCTGATGTAGGTGTTACTTTGATTACAATATTTAATACACTTAGAATTTTAAAATAAGATAAATGAGGCAGAATTAAATCTGTCTCATTTTTATTTTTAAGAAAGTTTTTTGATAATGAGTAAAGCGTTTGGAGATGAATTGCTACAAGCATAATGGGATATATTATTTATAAGGTATGTACTATTCATTACGTTCAAAAAGAAAATCTAATATAAAAAAACAAGCCTCTCTCACTCAGGCAAAAAATATATATGTATATGATTTTATAATTTTTGAATGCGATTGGAGCAATATTAGAATTTCTTAAATAAATTAATGGAAAGAGTTCACAAAGTGGAAGGGTGCCATTAATTTATTTAGAAATTCTTATGTTGCGTATTGAAGCCGAAAAAATTATAAAATCATATACATATATATTTTTTCCGTGAGCATTCCTCATTTTTTTATATAAGATTTTCTATTTTTCACTTCAATCAAACGTACATACTTATAAATAATATATTCCATTATGCTTGTAGCAATTCATCTCCAAATACTCTAAATATTATCTAGAAACTAAAAAAGTAAAAAAATATAAAAAATCTCTTTTATAACTCAAAAACTTATGATATAGTATAAGCATAAAATAAAATGTGAAAGGAAAATAAAAAATGAAAACAAAAAGAACAAAAGAACAAATAGAAAAAAAGAAAAAAAGAATAATAAAAACATTTATAACAATAATAGCAATAATATTAATAGGAATTATAGCTTATAACTTAAACGACTATATAATATTAGACAAAAATAAAAATATCAACTTAGTAATAAACAATAAAAATGTAACATCAAACCTAAAAAAAGACATCATAATAGAAAATGACAACATATACATATCAAAACAAGATTTAGGAAACTTCTTTGACAAATATATATATGAAGACAAAGAAAACAACAACATAGTAACAACATATAACAACAAAATAGCATCAATAAGCCTAGAAAAAAATAAAATAAACATAAACGGATCAAACAAAAACACATATTCACACGCTGAAAACAGAGATGGAACAATATATATACCAATAACAGAACTAGAAGATGTATATGGAATAGAAATTAAATACATAGAAAACTCAAAAGTACTAACAATAGATTCAACATCAAAAGAGCAAAAAAAGGCAATAGTAACAAAAAATGTAGCAGTAAAATCATCAACAAAATTCATATCAAAAACAATAGACAGAGCGAAAAAAGGAAGCTATGTAGTAGTAATTTCAGAGGATAATGGTTATACAAAAGTCAGAACTGAAAATGGAAAAGTTGGATATGTAAAATCAAATAAAATTGCTAATACAGTAGTAGTTAGAGAAGAAATGCAAGAGACAAAACAAATAGAAGGAAAAGTTAACTTAGTCTGGGATTATTATTCAGAAGTTGCATCAGCACCTAACAGGACAGGAGTTACAATGGATGGTGTAAATGTGGTATCACCAGCATTTTTCCATTTGAATTCAAAAGGAGAACTAATTCAAAATATTGGACAAGCAGGAGAGGCATACATGGAATGGGCACATTCAAATGGATATAAAGTATGGCCAATGGTTCAAAATGCTGGAAATGGTATGATAAATGTAACATCAGAAATAATGAATGATTACAATAAAAGACAAAAGTTGATAGATGAGATAGTGGATTATTGTGTAAAATATAAATTAGATGGAATAAATGTGGATTTTGAAAACATGAAACAAGAAGATAAAGATATGTATTCAAGATTCATAATAGAATTAACACCAAGATTAAAAGATATGGGAATGGTTGTATCTATTGACGTTACAGCACCAGATGGTTCTGAAACATGGTCAATGTGTTTTGATAGACATGTAATTGGAGACGTAGCCGATTACATAGTATTTATGGCATATGACCAATATGGAACATCAAGTGATAAATCAGGAACAACAGCGGGATATGACTGGGTAAATGTAAGTCTTAATAAATTTTTAAAAACAGAAGAAATAAAGAATGATAAAATTATTTTAGCAATTCCGTTATATACAAGATTATGGACAGAAGATAGCTCAGGAAAAGTTGTAAAACAAACTACTATATCAATGAAAAATGTAGATAAAATAATTCCAAGTGATGTTAAAAAACAATGGAATGACAATTTAAAACAATATTATGTGGAATATAAAGATGGCTCATACACTAAAAAAATGTGGATAGAAGACGAAGAATCTTTAAAAGCGAAAATCAGTCTAATTAATAATAATAATTTAGGAGGAGTAGCTTCTTGGGAAAAAGGTATGGAAACAGATGATTTTTGGACATTTTTAAAAGAAAACCTTGACTTTTAGGAAGTTTAAAAGATATAATGACAAAAAGAAACGTGCGGAGGTATTTTAGACATATGCAAAACAAAAACATATATTATACAACAGAAAAATATGCAAATTTAACAGATGAACAAATAATATCTCAAATAAAAGAAGGAGATGAGCAAGCTCTATCCTTCTTGCTAGATAAATATAAAGATTTAGTAAACTCAAAAGTCGGAAAATACTTTATTATTGGAGCAGAAAGAGAAGATATTATACAAGAGGGAATGATAGGCTTATATAAAGCAATAAAAGGCTTTGATAAATGTAAACAAAATACATTTAAAACATTTGCAAACCTATGTATAGAAAGACAGTTAATAACAGCAATAAAAAGTTCTAATAGACAAAAACATATGCCACTTAATTCGTATTTATCATTAAATACATCTGCATACGAAGATGATGAGGATGGTACAGAATTAATAGAGACTTTTGAAGTTGATACAATAGAAGATCCACTTGAAACAATAACAAAACAAGAATCTTTTGATGAAATACAAAAAGCTGTAAATAAATCTTTGAGTAAATTCGAAAGTCAAGTTTTGGAAAAATATATGCAGGGAGATAGCTATGAAATTATTGCAAAAAGATTAGATACACCTGTGAAATCAGTTGATAATGCAATTCAAAGAATTAGAAAAAAGGCTATTAAAAACTTATTTTAGTGCCTTTCATGCTTGCATAGCTCAGTTGGTAGAGTACTGCTTTGGTAAAGCAGAGGTCACGGGTTCAATTCCCGTTGTAAGCTCCAACGTTAAAATCATAATAATATATTACAAAAAAGCTCCTCACTGAGGAGCTTCTTTCAATTTTAGGTATTTGGAAGATGTTTATGTCTATATAATCTTCGCATTAATATTTGATGATTGACATTAAAAAGAAGTTGCCTAAGATTAGCCAAATGTTCATCGTCTACATTAACCTTAGACAAACCATCTCGAAGTTTGTCCCGAGCTTCCGTCAATTCTTCCAACGACATACTATCAATGTCAAGTGTGACATTGCCATTCAATACTTTCTGCATCATAATGCATTCCTCCTTTTAGGTCATTTATAACTAAATTATAGCACAATAAGAATAAAAAATCAAAAAATAATTGACTTTTAAACAAAAAGGTATTAAAATAAAAATATAATAAGAAAAACGAGTAAGAGAAAAAGTAAAATAAAGGTTACTAAAAGAGAGAACAAGTCAAGGCTGAAAACTAGTTCAAGAAAACGTATTTGAAAAACTACCTCTTCAAAAGTTTTGGTGAACAAGCCAAACGTGTAAGATACGTTATAATCTAAAAAATTAAGTAAAAATTAGGATGGAACCGTGTAATAAAAAGCACTCCTTATAGCCTCAAAAGCTATAAGAGTGCTTTTTAATATATAGTAGTAAAAAATGTCAATTTTGGGGTAACGATGTTACAAAAAACATCTCCAAAAGGACAAAAGAAGGGAGAAAAATTATGATAAAATTAACATTAAAAGATGGTTCAATAAAAGAAATTGAACAAGGAAGTACAATTTACGAAGTAGCGCAAAAAATAAGTGAAGGATTAGCAAGAGTCGCAACATGCGGAATAGTAAATGGAGAAGTAAAAGACCTAAGATATGAACTACAAGAAGACTGTAATTTAAGTATAGAAACATTTGACAGCAGTATAGAAGGAAAAAAAGCATATTGGCACACAACTTCACACATAATGGCACAAGCAGTACAAAGATTATTTCCAAACGTAAAATTTGCAATAGGACCAAGCATTGAAAATGGATTTTACTATGATTTTGATGTGGAAAAACCATTTACAGATGATGACAAAGCTAAAATAGAAGCAGAAATGAAAAAAATAATTAAAGAAGATATTGAAATAGAAAGATTTTCTTTACCAAAACAAGATGCTTTAAAATTAATGGAAGGACAACCATATAAACAAGAATTAATAAATGATTTAGCAGATGGGGAAGAAATAAGTTTCTACAAACAAGGAGATTTTACAGACCTATGTGCAGGACCACATTTAATGAAAACTGGAAAAGTAAAAGCAGTTAAAATATTATCATCTTCTGGTGCTTATTGGAGAGGCGATGAGCATAACAAAATGTTACAAAGAATTTATGCTATATCATTCCCAAAAGCAAGCCAAGTTGATGAATACATGCAACAATTAGAAGAAGCAAGACAACGTGACCATAGAAAATTAGGAAAAGATTTAGAATTGTTTATGACAAGTCCATTAGTTGGTTCAGGTCTTCCTATGTATTTACCAAATGGTGCAACAGTAAGAAGATTGCTAGAAAGATATATCCAAGACAAAGAAATTGAAATGGGATACCAACACGTATATACTCCATCACTTGCAAATACTGAATTATACAAAGTTTCAGGACACTGGGACCATTACAAAGAAGATATGTTCCCTGTTATGAAAATGGATAATGAGGAAATGGTTTTAAGACCAATGAACTGTCCTCATCATATGTTAATATACAAAAATAAAATGCACTCATATAGAGATTTACCAATTAGAATTGGTGAATTAGCACATGATTTTAGATATGAAGATAGTGGAAGTGTTTGCGGTTTAGAGAGAGTTCGTGAAATGTGTCAAAATGATGCGCACCTTTTTGTTAGACCAGACCAAATTAAAGAAGAAGTTGGAAAAGTTGTGCAATTAATCTTATCAGTTTACAAAGATTTTGGATTTAAAGATTATGAATTTAGATTATCTTTAAGAGATAAAAAAGATACACATAAGTATTTTGATGATGATGAGATGTGGGAAAAAGCAGAAGGTCAATTAAGAGAAATTTTAACAGAATTAGGTATAAATTTCTACGAAGCAGAAGGAGAAGCAGCATTTTATGGACCAAAACTAGATGTTCAATTAAAATCAGCTGTTGGACATGATGTAACAGTATCAACTTGCCAATTAGACTTCTTATTACCAGAAAGATTTAAGCTAGAATATGTTGGAGAAGACGGAGAAAAACATAGACCTGTCGTAATTCACAGAGCTATTTTAGGAACATTTGATAGATTTATGTGCTTCTTAATTGAAGAAACAAAAGGTGCATTCCCATTATGGCTTTCACCAACACAAGTAAAAATATTACCAATTACAGATGCACAACATGATTATGCAAAATTAATTGAAGAAAAACTTCATAAAGCTGGAATTCGTGTTGTTTTAGATGATAGAAATGAAAAAGTTGGTTATAAGATTCGTGAGGCTCAACTTGAAAAAGTTCCTTATATGTTGGTTGTTGGTGCAAAAGAGGTTGAAGAAAATACAGTTTCAATTCGTTCAAGAGAGAGTGCTGAAAATGAGACTATGAATGTTGATGAATTTGTAGCTAGAATTAAAGATGAAGTTGAAAATAAAAATAAATAATAACTATTATTAAAACTTACTGGCCTAGTAAGTTTTAATTTTATACTTGACATAATTCGGAGAAAATGTTAATATATTAGTGTTTTAACAATTATATAATAAACATGGAGGATAAAACATGAAACGGAACAAAGAAACAGGGATTTTTGAACTAGACAACAACGAAGAAAAATTCGAAGGAGTAGTATGTAAGATAGGAAAAGTGTCGCAAGATGGTTTGTGTACATTTGATTTATTCTTAGGACATTACTGTTCTCAGAAAGAAGGGAAATATGACTTGCAACCAATACTTCAACTTCCGATACTCAGAAGGAATGAAATCGATGCAAGATATATTAAAAGCATTGTGAATTACAGGATGGAAAAGTTAAAAGAATTCCAAATACCAGAAATAGCAGTAATAGAACAATCTGAATAAAAGAGTTTGAAGAACTTCATTGCCAAAGCTGGTGTTAAAATCTAAAAATTGTTTCAAAAAATGGAATAGTCAATAGAAAATTTCTAAGACTATTCCATTTTTTGCTGAATTTTTTATACTGTTGACAAAAATGAAAAAATAAATAATAATATATTATATAAAGAATGGAAGGTAAAAAATGAAAAGAATGGGAAAAACAATAAGAAATGCAATAATATTCATATTGCTAATAATATTAACATTTTATATAATATTAAAAGACCAAAACACAGACGAAATATTTGAAATAATAGGAACAGTAAAATTACAATATGTGTTAATAGCAGTAATATGTATGAGCATATATGTAATATGTGAAGCAATAAACATAGGAAGAACACTAAAAGCACTAAATGAAAAAACATCATTTTTCAACAACATAAAATATGCTTTAATAGGATTCTTTTTTAGTGGAATAACACCAGCAGCAAGTGGTGGTCAACCAATGCAAATATACTATATGTATAAAGACAAAATATCAGTAGCAAACTCAACATTAGCATTACTAATAAACCTAAGCAGTATGCAAGTAGTAACAATATCGCTAGCGCTAATAAGTGTAGTAATAAATCATAACATATTAAATACAGCACTAGCATGGTTCTTTGTAATAGGTATAGCACTAAATGCAAGTGCATTATCACTATTATTAATAGCAATATTTTCAAAGAAACTACTAAAAAAACTAATAAATCTAGTAGTAAAAATAATGAAAAAAATAAAAATAAAAAATGTAGAGCAAAAACAAGAAAAAATTGAAGCGGAATTAAGCAAATATCAAGATAGTAGTGACTACATCAAAAACAACAAATTAGTAATATTAAAAACAATAATAACAACATATATAGAATTTTTAGCACTTTACAGTGTATCATATTGGGTATATCGCTCATTTGGACTAAATGAATACAATATTTTCAAAATAACAAGTATACAGGCAGTACTATATGGAACAGTATCAGGAATACCATCACCAGGAGCAGTAGGAGTAACAGAAGGAGGTTTTATAGAAATATTCAAAACTATATTCCCACAAAATATAATAAACAGTGCTATGATACTAAATAGAGGAATAAACTTCTATTTACTTATAATAGTAAGTGCAATTATTACAATGATAAATGCAATAAAATGCCAAAAAATGGAAGAAAAAAATACTGAAAATAATGATGAAAAAAGTTGAAAAAAATTAAAAAATATTATATAATATTGAAGATTTTAAAAATAGGGGAAAAATAATGAATATACTTTTATGTGGAAATGAAAAAGTTTTTGATGGAGCACTAACAGAACTAATATCAATAACAAATAAAACAAAATCAAATATAACATGTTATATATTCACAATGGATTTATCAAGGATAAAGCCAGAATATACATCTATAAAAGATGAACAAATTGAATATCTTGACAAAGTTATAAAAACTAAAAATCCAGAAAATGAGGTAATCAAAGTAGATGTAACAGAAATATATGAAAAAGAATTTGGACATTGCAAAAACGAAGATGCATACTGTACACCATATACTTTATTAAGATTACTAGCAGACTTAGTTCCAGATATGCCAGAAAAACTACTATACCTTGATATAGATATGATGGCAAATGGAGATATATCAGAGTTATATGAAACAGATATAACAGAATATGAATATGCAGCAGTAAAGGAAAAATATGGTTCAGTATTCATATGGCCAGACTATATAAATGCAGGAATGCTGTTATTAAATATGAAAAAAATAAAGAAAACAGGATTATTAGAAAAATCAAGAAATTTAATAAAAAATAAAAAATTAATATTTGCAGACCAAAGTGCAATATATTACTCAACAACAAAAAAAATGTTATTACCAAGAATATATAATGAACAATCAAAATTCAATAAAAAAGACACAGTAATATGCCATTTCTGCAAAAGATTATTATGGAAACCATATCCACACACAGAAAACTACAAACAATGGCAAATAGAGGAAGTACACAAAATATTAAAATGTCATGCATTTGATAAAGATTTAGAAGAGTATAAAGAGTTAAAAAATAAATATGAACAAAAAAAGGAGAAAAAATAAATGAATAAAGAAATACCAGTATTTTTTGCAGTAGATAATGGATATATACCATTTTTAGGAGTAGCACTAAAATCATTAATAGACAACACATCAGAAAAAAATAAATATGCAATAAAAGTATTATATACAAGCGTAACAGAAGAAAATAAAAAAAGAATAAAAAAATATGAAAAAGAAAATATAAGTATAGAATTTGTTGACTTAAATAAACAATTAGAAGAAATAAAAGGAAAATTATATACACGTAATTATTTCTCAAATACAACATATTATAGATTATTTATACCAGAATTATATCCAGAATATGATAAAGCAGTATATATAGACAGTGACACAATATGTTTAGCAGACATTGCAGATTTATATAATGTTGATATTGGAGATAACTTAATTGCAGCAGTACCAGATGGTGCAGTTCAAGCAGTAGATGTATTCAAAGACTATGTAGAAAGAGTAGTAGGAGTATCAGATTACAACAATTACTTTAATGCAGGAGTTATAGTAATGAATCTTGAAGAATTAAGAAAATATAAATTTCAAGAAAAATTTATATATTTACTAGAAAAAATAAGATTTGAAGTTGCACAAGACCAAGACTATTTAAACAGATTATGCAAAGGAAGAGTAAAAATAATAGGTTATGAATGGAATAGAATGCCAATTATGGGAAAAAGAGACGGAGAAATAAAACTTATACATTATAATTTGGGTTCTAAACCATGGTACTTTGATGACGTTTTGTATCAAGAATATTTCTGGAAATATGCAGAAAAAACAGAATTTTATAATGAAATAAAAGAAATAGGTGCAAAATATACAGATGAGGACAAAGAAAAAGATGATGCCAACAGTGCAAAACTTATTGAATTAGCACAAAAAGAAACAGATTGTGTAGGCGATGATAGAATAAATAGGAGATAGTTTGATGAAGACAAAAAAATTATTAACAATATCAAGAAAAAGCAAACAGGAAGATAAACAAGAAAAAAATAAAAAATCAGAATATAGACAAGAAATATTAAAAAAAATAGAACAACTTGAAAAAGAAGGAAAATTTGATGTAGATGTAGAAGATGATCCACCTACAATAGTCCTAACACCAGAAAATATAGATTATCTAAGAAAAAAAATGACAAGCAAATTAAAAAGAGTATTTGCGAACGAAGTAGGAGAAAGATTTCTAGACAATCTATTAAAAAACAATAAACTAATAATTAAAGATGTAAAAGGAATGGAAAACTTAAATAAAGTATCAACAGGGGCAATAGTAACATGTAATCACTTCAACCCATTTGACTGCTTTACAATAGAAAAAATATTTAGAATGTCAGGAAAAATAGAAGAAAAAAGATTATATAAAGTAATTAGAGAAGGAAACTACACAAACTTCCCTGGACTATATGGATTCTTTTTCAGAAACTGTGATACATTACCATTAAGCTCAAATAAGAGAACAATGGTAGAATTTATGAAAGCAGTAGATACTTTATTACAAAAAGGAGATTTTATATTAATTTATCCAGAACAAAGTATGTGGTGGAATTATAGAAAACCAAAGCCACTAAAACATGGAGCATTTAAAATGGCTGTTAGAAATAATGTACCAGTTATACCAATATTTATTACAATGGAAGATAGTGATAAAATAGATGGTGAAGGATATCCAATCCAAGAATATACTGTAAATATAGCAGAACCAATATATCCAGATGAAAATTTGTCATCAAGAGAAAATATGGAAATGATGCTAAATAAAAACTTTGAAGTATGGAAACAAATATATGAAGACTTCTATGGAATTCCACTAGAATACACAATAGAAATAGACAAAGAAAATGTAAATGTTTAAGAAAAAGGTTGGAAAATTTAGGTTTTCCAACCAATTTTAAATTTTAAGTAAAATAACCATAAAGCTTTAAAAAATATAATCAACATATTTTTATAAAATTGAATTTGAGAAAGGAATGTTAGTTAAGAAATGAACAAACAAGAAATAATTTATTATAGTGACGAATTAAATGACGAATTTTCAGGAGCGGAAATAACACCTAGAAAAATAGACGAAAACTATAAATATATTCATAAAAATATTATATGGAATACAATAGCATTTCTTTTGCAAAACATACTTAGTGTACCAATAAAATACTTGTATGCAAAAATGAAATTAAAAATAAAATATGTAGGAAAAGAAAAGTATAAACCATACAAAAAACAAGGATATTTTATTTATGGAAATCATACACAGATATTTGCAGATACATTTATAACAAGTAATGGAAATTATCCACATAAAAATTATTTTATTGTGAATCCTGAAAATGTATCTATGAAATATTTAGGTAATGTAGTAGAAATGTTAGGAGCAATTCCAATACCTGGTAATAAAGAAGCAATGAAGAATTTTCTTGATGTAATAAAATTAAGAATAAAACAGGGAAATAGTATTACAATTTTTCCAGAGGCACATATTTGGCCATATTATACAAAAATAAGACCATTTAAAAATGTTTCTTTTAAATATCCAGTTCAGCTAGATGTGCCGGCTTTTTGCGTTACTAATACATATCAAAGCTGTGGCAAAAATAATGATAAAGTCCGTTTAGTTTCATACATAGATGGTCCTTTTTTTCCAGATGAAGAGTGTAATACAATGAAGGAAAAACAACAGAATTTACGAGATAAGGTCTATAATCAAATGGTAGAGAGAAGCAAAATGAGCAATGTAGAAGTTATTAAGTATATAAAAAAATAGTAGATTAATAAAAATTGTTAATTAATAAAAAAGAGTAATGATATTAAAATATAGAAAAAACAAACCGTCGTGGGGACCGTCAAAAAGAGTCGAAAAATTTATTTTTCGTAACTCTTTTTAGATGGGAGAGGTTTGAATTTTTATATATTTTATATCATTACTCTTAAAAAAATTAACCATATTTTTATTCATTAAAATTATTTATTTTTAGAAATTTTCTTATAATATTTACAGAAATCTTTTACACTGCATAAATCACATTTTGGTTTTCTAGCAATACAAGTATTCCTACCATGCCAAACAAATAAATGATTAATATCTTTCAAATATTCATTTGGAAAAATTTTAAGCAAATCTTGTTCAATCTTAACAGGGTCAGATTCATCAGAAAGACCAATCAAATTAGAAACTCTTTTAGCATGAGTATCAACAGCAATACCTTGTGGCTTGTTAAATGCTTCTAACATAACGACATTAGCAGATTTTCTACCAACACCCGCTAAACTTTGTAAGTCATTCATATTATCAGGAACAACACCATCAAAATTTTCTAAAACTTGTTTTGCACAAAGTTTAATATTTTTAGCTTTATTTTTATAAAATCCACAAGGATGGATAATCTCTTCTAATTCTTTAATATCAATATCTGCAAAATCCTGAATAGTTTTACATCTTTTAAAAAGAGTAGGAGTAGTTTTGTTAACTCTTTCATCAGTACATTGTGCAGAAAGCATTACAGCTACAACCATTTGAAAAGGAGTTTCAAAGTCTAAGCTACATGTAGCATCTGGATATGTTTCTTTTAATATTTCTACAAATTTTATAACATCAGTTTTCTTCATAAATTAAAATCCTTTCTATTAGATTATAAATATATTATAATTGGAAAATTAGAAAAAATCAATATACATAATATGGAACAATAAAAATAAAAAAATAATATAATATATAAAAACTAGGAGGTAATAATATGTTTTGTGCTTTGAAAAAAACAATAGGTGTTGTATTAATAGGAATAGGACTTGGTATTTTATTAGTATTGTTACTTCCACTTACAGGTTGGCTATTCATAATAGGCGTTGCACTTGCTTGTGTTGGCTTGATGTGGCTTGCCTGTTGAATAAAGGAGGGAGTTACATATGACGATTGTTGTTAAAAAAGTTCCAAAATGTTTGCGAGGATTTGTAAAATTTATTTTTGGAATCAAAGATTAAAATGAAATATGAAAAACAAAAAAAGAGCGTTCTATTATGCTCTTTTAATTTTTCCATCTTTTAAACATTTTGCACAAACGTGAATTCTTTTTGTTTCACCGTTTTCTAATATAGCTTTAACACTTCTTAAATTTGGTTTCCAAGTTCTTGGACTTCTTTTACTTATATGTGAACGAGTTATGCTAAGCTTATTTCCATTACTTTGTGATTTACCACAAACTGCACATTTAGCCATTATCTTTGCACCTCCTAATTTTTTTATTAAATTGACTGTTAATAAGTTTATCATAAAAAAATAAAAAAAACAAGTATTTTTTGAAAATTATCAAAAAAACCTTGCAAAATAGCAAAAATATGGTATAATATAAAAGCTAATAATTGTATAAATGTTGCAGTATGAGCATTGCAACACAAAATATACATAAAAATTTTATAAATAAATTGCAAGAACAAAAAGGAAAGGATTGAATAAACAATGAAATGTAAAGTAGAAAAAACAGAAAATGCAAATGAAGTAAAATTAGAATTAACAATAGAAGCTCAAAAATTTGAAGAAGGAATAAAAAAAGTATATTTCCAAAGTGCAAAATACTTTAATATACCAGGATTCAGAAAAGGAAAAGCTCCAATGAACATAGTAGAAAAATACTATGGAAAAGAAATATTCTATGAAGATGCATTTAATGAAGTAGTACCAGATGAATTAGAAGAAGCATTAAAAGAAAATAATATAGAAGTAGTAAGCAAAGCAGATATAGATGTAAAACAAATAGAAAAAGGAAAAGACTTAATATTCACAGCAGTATTCCAAACAAAGCCAGAAGCAGAACTTGGAAAATATAAAGGTATAGAAATACCAAAAATAGAGTATACTGTATCAGATGAAGATATTAATCATGAATTAGGACATATGCAAGAACACAATTCAAGATTAATATCAATCGAAGATAGACCAGTAGAAAAAGGTGATATCGCAGTAATAGACTTCGAAGGTTTTGTGGATGGAGTAGCATTCGAAGGTGGAAAAGCAGAAGGTCATGAATTAGAAATAGGAAGCAACACATTTATCCCTGGATTCGAAGACCAAATAATTGGAATGAAAATAGATGAAGAAAGAGACATAAATGTAAAATTCCCAGAAGAATACTTCTCAAAAGACCTAGCTGGAAAAGATGCAACATTCAAAGTAAAAGTACATGAAATCAAAAAGAAAGAATTACCAGAATTAGATGACGAATTTGCAAAAGATGTAAGCGAATTCGATACATTAGACGAATTAAAGAAAAGCATCAAAGACAGATTAGAAAAAGACAATGAACAAAAACAAAAATATGAAACAGAAGATGCTGTTATAAAAGCAGTTTGTGAAAATGTAAAAGTTGATATTCCATCAGGAATGATAGAAACAGAAACAGAAGATATGTTAAGAAATATAGAAACAAGACTTTCTTATCAAGGATTAAAACTTGAACAATATCTTCAAATGATGGGAAAAACAGCAGAAGAAGTTAAAAAAGAATATGAACCTCAAGCAATAGAAGCTATAAAATCAAGATTAATGTTAGAAGCAGTAATAAAAGCAGAAAAAATTGAAGCAACAGAAGACGAAATAGTAGAAAAAATGAAAGAAATGGCTAAAAGCTATGGAAAATCAGATGATAAAGAATTCATGGAAAACGAAAATGTAAGAAAATACATAAAGAGTGGAATTGAATCTGAAAAAGCATTAGAATTTTTAGTTAAAAACGCAAAAATGAAAAAATAAATAACAAAAGATTGGGGTGGAAAGAAGCAAATATTTTCATAACCAATCTTTTTGCGTTAATATTTATAAATTTTTTATTATCAAAATTAAAAAATGTAAATAAGAAAAAATAAGGAGGAAAAATATGTTAGAAAAAGATAGTTTAGTACCTTATGTAGTTGAACAAACAAGCAAAGGAGAAAGATCATACGATATATTTTCAAGATTATTAAAAGACAGAATTATATTCTTAGGAGAAGATGTAAATCCAACATCAGCAAGTTTAGTAATAGCACAATTACTATTCCTAGAATCAGAAGACCCAGACAAAGAAATATTCTTATATATAAACTCACCAGGAGGATCAATAACAGATGGAATGGGAATTGTAGACACAATGAACTACATTAAATGTCCAGTAACAACAATATGTGTAGGATTAGCTGCAAGCTTTGGAGCAGTTCTTTTAGCAAACGGAGAAAAAGGAAAAAGAT
>OKRZ01000903.1_pt1 | contig 23398 bp, 20 predicted proteins | sample 1601141 | NCBI WGS metagenome assembly OKRZ01 (sample SAMEA3541524, study PRJEB24748) | human gut metagenome | biome: human gut; feature: human-associated habitat; material: faeces | place: China | collected 2012
CGTCCGCGAGGCAGAGCTGACCATTGGGGGCGGTCTGGTTCACGAAGGGTTCCGTTTTGCAGCCCGGTTTCTGTTTGGCGCGCGGTTCGCCGTTTCGCACGGCGTATGCGGTGTCCGGGACTTGCTGCCTTGGCGGTCGCTGCCGCTCGGGCGGCTCCGTCGCGTGCGCAGCTCCTTTACCCGTCAGGCGTAGACCTTCGGGACGATGGTGCCGCGGAGGACGACCAGTGCGTTGGCGACCAGCGATTCGAGTTCGTTCTCGCCGGGGTAGACCGAAACGGGGGCGATGAACGAGCAGTGCTGTTCGATGTACCGCACGACGAACTCGTTGTGGGCGATGCCCCCGGTGAGGATGACGGCGTCGACCCGCCCGCACATGGCGGCGGCCATGGCGCCGATCTGCTTCGAGATGCCGTAGCACATGGCCTCGGCCACGAGCCGGGCTTTTTCGTCGCCCTGCGCGATACGCTCCGAGACCTGCATCATGGAATTGGTGCCCAGGTGCGCAACGAGCCCGCCTTGGCCGGCCAGCATTTTCTGGACTTCGCGGCGCGTGTAACGCCCCGAGAAGCAGAGGTCGGCGAATTCGCCCGCAGGCAGGCTGCCCGCCCGCTCGGGGGCGAAGGGACCGTCGCCGTCGAGCGCGTTGTTGACGTCGACGACACGTCCCTGTTTGTGCGCGGCGACGGAGATGCCCCCGCCCAGGTGCGCGACCACCAGGTTCGCCTTTTCGTAGACGATGCCGATGCGGTCGCAGTGCAGGCGTGCCGTGGCTTTCTGGTTGAGTGCGTGGAAGATCGACTTGCGCGGGCAGTCGGGATGGCCGCTCAGGCGTGCCACATCCTCCATCTCGTCGACGACCACCGGGTCGGCGATGTAGGCTTTGACACCCGCCATGGCGGCGATCTCGGCGGCCAGTAACCCGCCGAGGTTCGAGGCGTGTTCCATCGTGGCGTTCGTTAGGTCGCGCCGCATGGCTTCGTTGACTTCGTATACGCCGGCCGGGATGGGGCGTACGAGCCCGCCGCGTCCGATGACGGCCGACAGCTGCATGATGTCGAACCCGTGTTCGGACAGCGCCGTGAGGATCATTTCCCGGCGCCAGCCCAACTGGTCGATGATGTTGGTGTAACGTGCGATCTGTTCGGCCGTGTGGCGCAGGGTCAGATCCAGCGAAGGACGCTCCTCGTCATAGAGGGCGACCTTGGTGGACGTAGAGCCGGGATTTATCGCTAAGATTTTGAAGCCCATAAATTCGGTTCCGGTTAGTAGTTGGTAGGTTGGTGTAGGTGTGTGCCTATTGTTTTACGGCCAGGCAAGCCAGTGCGATCGAGTAGAGTTTGGTCTTGCTCGTGTCGCCGCGCGAGGTCAGTACGCAGGGCACCTTCGTGCCTGCGACCATGGCGGCCAGTTCGCCTCCGCAGAGGTGCGTCACCGACTTGAAGAAGACGTTGGCTGACTCCAGGTTGGGGAAAAGCAGGCAGTCGGGGTCGCCCGCTACGGACGAACCTTTGACTTTCTTGTGCTCGGCGACATCCTTGTAGAGTGCTACGTCGAGCGACAGGGGGCCGTCGATGATGACGTTGCCCAGCTGTCCGCGGTCGCCCATTTTGGCCAGCAGGGCGCCTTCGGTCGACGAAATGACGCTGGGAAGCAGCTGCTCGGAGGGGGCGATGCAGGCGATCTTCGGAGTTTCGATACCCAGCAGGCTGGCAACGTTGGCCAGGTATCCGATCTGCTTGATCTTCTGTTTGAAATCGGGCAGCGGGATGACCGCGACGTCGGAGATGACGAGCAACTTGTGGTAGCAGGGCATCTCGACGATCGACACGTGGCTCAGCACGCCCTTCGGGGGGAACAATCCGGCTTCCTTATTGAGGATGCCGCGCATGTATTTGTCGGTCGAGACCAGTCCCTTCATCAGCACGTCGGCGTTGCCTGCCACGACGGCGGCCACGGCCTGCTGCACGCATTTCACGTCGCTGGCCTCGTCGACGATGTTGAATGCCTTGATGTCGATGTCGTTTTCGGCGCATACCTGCTCGATGACTTTCTTCTCACCGAACAGCGTGGGCTCCACGATACCTTCCTTGTAGGCTTCGTAGACGGCTTCCAGCGTATGCGAATCCTGGCCGTAGGCTACGGCCAGCCGTTTTTTACCCCTTTTTCTCGCCTCGTCGACGATTTCTGTAAGATGTTGGATCATTGTGGTGTTTTGCTTTTATTTATTTTACCAGATTGTACGTGTCGGTGGCGATGACCAGTTCCTCGTCGGTGGCGATGACGGCGACCTTGACCCGCGAGGAGGGTTTCGAAAGGATTTTGTCCACGCCGCGGGCGCCCTTGTTGGCTGCGCGGTCGAACTCGACGCCCATGAATTCGAGCCCCGTGCAGACCGTCTCGCGCATCTCGCACGAATTCTCGCCCACGCCGCCCGTGAAGACGATCAGGTCGACGCCGCCCATTTCGGCGGCATACTCCCCGACGAATTTGCGGATGCGCCCGTAGTGCATATCGCGGGCGAGGATGGCGCGGGGGTTCCCTTCGTCGTAGGCGCGGTCGATGTCGCGCATGTCGCTCGAAAGGTCGGTGAGCCCCCAAACGCCCGATTTCTTGTTCATCATCTCGTTCACCTCGGCGTAGGACATGCCCTCCTTTTCGCCGATGAAGGTGATGGCGCTGGGGTCGACGTTGCCGCAGCGGGTACCCATCACCAGCCCGTCCACGGGCGAGAAGCCCATCGACGTGTCATGCGACTTGCCGTTGAGCACGGCCGTGACCGATGCGCCGTTGCCGATGTGGCAGGTGATGATCTTCGAATTCTCGAAGTCGAGGCCCGCGAGCCGGGCACCGGTCTGTGCCACGTATTTGTGGCTGGTGCCGTGGAAGCCGTACTTGCGCACGCGGTACTTGTCGTAATAGGCGTGGGGCAAGGCGTACATGTAGTTTACGGCCGGGATGGTCTGGTGGAACGAGGTGTCGAAGACGGTGACCTGCGGGACGCCCGGCAGGACTTTCTCGATCGACAGCACGCCTTCGAGGTTGGCCGGGTTGTGCAGCGGTGCGATTTCGAACAGCGAACGGATCTTGGATTTCACCTCCTCGGTCACGATGCAGCTCTCGGGGAAGAACTCTCCGCCGTGTGCCACGCGGTGGCCGACGGCCTTCACCTCGTCGAGCGAGCCGATGACGCCGTGTGCGGGGTCGGTCAGTGCGTCGAGCACCAGCTTGATGCCGGTGGTGTGGTCGGGGATGGGACGGTGCAGCTCGAACGGTTCTTTGCCGACGGGCTTATGGGTGAGGTCGCCTTCCGGCAGGCCGATGCGTTCCACGATTCCTTTCGCGAGCAGTTTGCTCGATGCGGCTTCCATGTCGATCACCTGATACTTGATCGACGAGCTGCCGCAGTTCAATACCAAAATTACCATTTCTCTTTATAGTTAATTTCTAAATGTCGTTCCTATCCACATGCCGGCGGCTGCAAAAACAATGCATACTGCCACGCTCAGCCCCACGTAGGCCGCCGCCGCCGTGTAACATTCCGCACGCAGCAGGCGCACCGCGTCGGCCGAAAAGGTCGAAAAAGTGGTGAACCCGCCGCAGAAACCCACGATGAGCAGCCATCCGAGTGTCTCGGAGCTGGTAGCTTCGAGCAGAATGCCGATCAGCAGCGAACCCGCGGCATTGACCGTGAACGTACCCGCCGGGAATCCCAGCAGCGTCTGCCCCGCCATTATCCCGCCGGAAAGCAGGTAACGGACGATGCTGCCGGCAGCGCCGCCGCATCCTACGGCCAGAAGTTCACGAATCATAAGTTAAATATACACCAAATTTTAAGGATATGCAAATTTACAGAAAAAATGCTTACGGATTGTTATTTTTCCTGCCGTTTTTTCGAGGTTTTTTGTCGTATCGGGGTTTAAGGTTGGCGGATTTGTCCGTCACCCGAGACGATATACTTGTAGGTCGTGAGCTCGGGCAGTCCCATCGGGCCGCGGGCGTGGAGTTTCTGCGTCGAGATACCCACTTCGGCGCCGAAGCCGAACTGCCCGCCGTCGGTGAAGGCGGTCGAGACGTTGACGTAGACGCAGGCGGCGTCGACGCTGCGCGTGAACTGCGTGGCGGCCTGCTTGTTTTCGGTGACGATGGCCTCGCTATGGCGCGACGAGTAGCGGGCGATATGCGCCAGTGCTCCGTCGAGCGATGCGACGGTCTTGACGGCCAGTTTGTAGTCGAGGAACTCGGTGCCGAAATGCTCTTCGGCGGCATGTTCCAGCAACCCGGCGGGGTAGTGCCCGTCGAGGGCGGCGAAAGCCTCTTCGTCGGCGTAGACCGTCACATGCGCCCCGGCCAGCGGTGCGCACAGCTCCGGAAGGTCGGTGAGGCGGCCGCGGTGGATGACCAGGCAGTCGAGGGCGTTGCAGACGCTCACGCGGCGCGTCTTGGCGTTGCAGACCACGGCACGTCCCTTTTCGAGGTCGCCGTCGATGTCGAAATAGGTGTGGACGATGCCGGCGCCCGTTTCGATGACCGGGATGCGGGCGTTCTCGCGGACGAAGCGGATCAGCCCCGCCCCGCCGCGCGGGATGACTACGTCGACATAGCCCACGGCGCTCAGCAGCGCCCCCACGGCTTCGTGCCCCGCGGGGAGCAGCGTGAAGGTGTTTTCGTCGATGCCCTCGGCTGCGAGTGCTTCGTGCAGCAGCGCCGCGATCGCCTCGTTGGAATGGCGGGCGTCGCTGCCCCCTTTCAGGACGCAGGCGTTGCCCGTCTTGACGCAGAGCGCGAAGATGTCGGCCGTGACATTGGGGCGGGCTTCGCAGACCATGCCGACCACGCCGAACGGTACGCGGCGCTTGACGATGGTCATGCCGTTGGGGCGCGTCCAGCGCGCCAGTTCCTCGCCCTGCGGCGAACGCAGGTGCGAAACGGCCTCCATGTCGGAGGCGATGGCGTCGATGCGTTCGGGGGTCAGCCGCAGGCGGTCGAGCATGGGCGACGAGGCGGGCATGGCCTCGATGTCGCGGGCGTTGGCTTCGAGCAATGCGGGCGTATGCCCGCGCAGGAGCCTTGCGGCGTGTTGCAGGATGCGGCCGAGGCGTTCGGGTTCGACGTCGGCCAGCGCCGTCCCGGCCTTCCGGGCGGCCTTGAACAGGGATTCGTAGTCCATAATCGTTTATTCCATGTAGAGGTAATCGCAGTGGACGAGGGGCTTGAGTCCTTTGCGTCCGATGTTGCGGCGGGCGGTGCCGCTGTCGCACGAGATGCGTCCCACGGCCAGTTGTGCCCCGTCGGGCGAGAGGATGCGCACCAGGTCGTCGCGCTCGAAGTCGCCCTCGACGGCTGTGACGCCCACGGCGAGGATGCTGGCGGCCTTGCTGGCGCGGACGGCTTCGGCGGCGCCCTGGTCGATGCGCAGCACGCCCTTGGCGAAGCCTTCGCTGCTGGCGATCCATTTCTTGACGCCCGAGGCTGCCCTCGGAGCCGGTTCGAACCGGGTGCAGGGCACATCCTTTGCGGCCAGTACGAGGTCGGTGAGGATGCCGTCGCGGCGGCCGTTGGCGATGATGACCTCGATGCCTTCAGCCGCGGCGCGCGACGAGACGCGGCTCTTGGTGGCCATGCCGCCGCGGCCGCGCGACGAGCGTACGGGGTCGATGTACTGCGAGAGGTCTTCCGAGGGTTTCACACGGCGGATGACCTGCGATGCGGGGTCGGCGGGCGAGCCGTCGTAGATGCCGTCGATGTTGCTCAGGATAATGAGCGCCTCGGCGTTCATCATGGCCGCGACGAGCCCCGAGAGCTCGTCGTTGTCGGTGAACATCAGTTCGGTGACCGAGATGGTGTCGTTCTCGTTGACGATCGGCAGCACGCCGTTGGCGAGCATCGTCTCCATGCAGTTGCGCTGGTTGAGGTACTGCCGCCGTGTGGAGAGGCTCTCCTTGGTGGTGAGCACCTGCCCGCAGACGATGCCGTATTCGTTGAAGAGGTCGTAGTAGCGGTTGAGTAGCTTGACCTGCCCCACGGCGGAGAAGAGCTGCCGTGCGGAGACCGAATCGAGCTTCCCGGCGCGTTGCCCGAGGATGCTGCGCCCCGAGGCCACGGCTCCCGACGAAACCAGGATGACCTCGGTGCCCGCGCGGTGGAGCCGGGCCACCTGGTCGACCAGGGCTGAGATGCGGGTGGTGTCGGGACGGCCGTCGTCGCGCGTCAGCACGTTGCTGCCCACCTTGATGACGATGCGCCGGTATTTGTTCTGTGTGTCCATATGCGTTTCATTCGCCGGGAATGGCCCGGCTCAGGGTTCGAATTTGTAGCCCACGCCCTTGATGGTGACGATGCGTTCGTCGCCGATCTTCTGGCGCAGTTTGCGGATGTGCACGTCGATGGTGCGGTCGCCCACGACCACCTCGGTGCCCCAGATCTTCGTATATATCTCTTCGCGCGAGAAAAGCTTCCCGGGCGACGAATAGAGCAGGTCGAGCAGCGCGAATTCCTTGCGCGGAAGGGCTATCTCGTGGCCGTCGCGCGTCACGGTGTAATGCTCGCGGTCGACGGCGATGCCTGCCGCGGCAGGTTCCGCCGGCGCGGTTTCGGCGTCGATCCGCTTGAGGATGGCCTGCACGCGGCTGACCAGCAGCTTCATCTTGATCGGCTTGGTGAGGTAGTCGTCCGCCCCGACACCGAAGCCCGTAAGCTGCTGATCCTCCTCGCCCAGCGCCGAGAGAAATACCACCATCGTGTCGCGCAGCTGCGGATCCTGGCGGATGGCACGGCAGGTCTGCGCACCGTCCATGACGGGCATCATCATGTCCAGCAGGATCAGGTGCGGACGGCACTCGGCGGCGGCCTTCAGCGCCTCGGCGCCGTTCTGCGCCGTGAATACTTCGTAGCCCTCCTTCTGGAGGTTGTACCTCACGAATTCGAGGATGTCGATTTCATCGTCGACAAGCAGGATGCGGTGGCTCATGGTTCCGGTTGACAGGTTTTGTATCGCACGCGGCAATTGGGCGCGGTTGCGTGCCGCTCATATCTCGGGCGAAGTTAGCAAATTTCCGGCTAAATCGTTCGGTAGCCCGGGAAAAATGGTTATATTTGCGAGATTTATATACTTCCGTATATATGGAAATCAAAAACGTGTACTGAGATGGCTACTGAAAATCCGAATCTTCCTGCTCCCGAGGAGCGAGTCAGCGATGCTGCTGAAGATGTGCAGACCGTAACTTCCGAAGTGACTTCCGAAGTCCCTGAAACCGAGGCCTCCGCAGCAGCGGAGGCGGAACCCGTCGTGGAAACACCCGCGGCAGAAGAACCCGAGACGGAAAAATCCGTTGCGGGAACGCCCGCGGCAGAGGTGCCCGTGGCTGAAGCGCCTGCGGCGGAGGAGCCCGTGGCGGAACCCGAGGCCGCGCCGCGTGCGAAGCGTGCCCGTATCAAGCCCGTTGCCGAGGCGGTGGAGACCGAATCCGGCGAGGAGGCCGTGCCGGCCGGTGCCGAAGTGGATTTCGCGGACGAGGAGGCGGCGCTCGCCGCGCAGGATGCCGGGCTGGAACTGGAGGGCGAGACGGCTGAAGAGGCCGCTGCCGACCAACTGGCCCAGGAAGCGCCGTCCGCCGAGGACAAGTTTGCCGGGAAGGGCAAGGAAGAGCTGGTAGCCCTCTTTACGCGTATGCTCGAAGAGCAGCCCGTGCAGTCGATCCGCCGGGATGTGGAGGCGCTGAAGATCGCTTTCTACCGCATCCGCCGCGCCGAGGTCGAGGCCGCACGCCGCAAGTTCGTCGAGGAGGGGGGCAGCGAAGAAGATTTCGCACCGGCCGTGGACGGCGCCGAAGTACAGCTCAAGGAGTTGTTCAAGGAGTACCGCCATCGCCGCGACGAGTTCATCGCAAACCTCGAGGCCGAGAAGGAGAAGAACCTCCAGGTCAAGCTCGGGATCATCGAGGAGCTCAAGGAACTGGTCAATTCGGACGAGACGCTCAACCATACCTTCAATAAGTTCCGCGAATTGCAGCAGCGCTGGAAGGAGACCGGCATCGTGCCGCAGCAGAACGTCAAAGACCTGTGGGAGACCTACAACCTGCATGTCGAGAATTTTTACAGCTTCATCAAAATCAACAAGGAGCTGCGCGACCTCGACCTGAAGAAGAACTACGAGCAGAAGATCGCCCTCTGCGAGCAGGCCGAAGCGCTGGTGCTGGAGCCTTCGGTCGTGGAGGCGTTCCACAAGTTGCAGAAGCTGCATGACGAGTGGCGCGAGACGGGCCCCGTAGCCAATGAATATAAAGAGGTGCTCTGGGAGCGTTTCAAGGCGGCGTCGAGCCGTATCAACAAACAGCATCAGGAGCATTTCGAATCGCTCAAGGGCGAGCAGGTCAAAAACCTCGAACTCAAGACGGAGCTTTGTGCCGCCACCGAGGAGCTGGCCGCGCAGCCGCTCACGACCCGCAAGGAGTGGAACCGTGCGAGCGACCGCCTGCTGGAGATCCAGAAGACCTGGAAAACCATCGGCTTCGCACCCAAGAAGGACAACAACCGTATCTACGAGCGTTTCCGCACGGCATGCGACAAGTTCTTCGAGGCCAAGCGGCAGTTCTATGCCGGGGTGAAGGCCGAGATGGAGCACAACCTGCAGCTGAAGACCGAGATATGCGAGGCCGCCGAGTCGCTGATGAACAGCGAGGAGTGGAAGAAGGCCACGGACGAGCTGATCGCCCTGCAGGCCCGCTGGAAGGAGATCGGTGCCGTGTCGCGCCGTCATTCGGATGCGATCTGGAAGCGTTTCCGTGCCGCATGCGACAAGTTCTTCGAGCGCAAGGCTTCGCATTTCGCCAGTGTGGACGGCGAATACGAGGAGAACCTCCGGCAGAAACTCGCCCTGCTCGATGAGATGGCCGCGGCCGATGTCAAGGCCGGAGGATACGACGTGATCCGCGAGTTCCAGCGCCGCTGGGGCGAGATCGGGTTCGTGCCCATCAAGCAGAAGGATGCCGTACAGAAGAAATACAAGGCCGCCGTCGATGCGCTGTTCAACACGCTGCGCGGTTCGGAGCGCGACCGTTCGATGAACCGTTTCCGCGAGAAGGTCTCGACGCTCAAATCGGCGGGCAGCAACCGCCTGCGTTCGGAGCGCGAGCGCCTTTACAATAAGGTGCGCCAGCTCGAACAGGAGATCGGCCTGCTGGAGAACAACATCGGTTTCTTCGCCAAGTCGAAGAACGCCGAGGCGCTCGTCGCCGATGTGAAGGCCAAGATCGACCGCGCCCGCGAAGAGATGGCCGCCGCGATCGAGAAGGTGAAGCTCATCGACCGCCAGGCACAGGAGGAGAACCAGGAGCACAACGAAAATAAATAGATATAGTCAGTAATGAAACTTTCCAAACCCAAGTACATATTTGTTACGGGCGGTGTCGCATCGTCGCTCGGCAAGGGTATTATTTCGGCCTCGATCGCCCGCCTGCTGCAGGCCCGAGGCTATTCGGTGACCATCCAGAAACTCGACCCCTACATCAACGTCGACCCCGGCACGCTGAACCCCTATGAACACGGCGAATGCTACGTGACCGAGGACGGCGCCGAGACCGACCTCGACCTGGGGCACTACGAGCGTTTCACGAACCAGCCCACGTCGAAGGCCAACAACGTCACGACGGGCAAGATCTACAAGAGCGTGATCGAGAAGGAGCGCAAGGGCGAGTACCTGGGCAAGACCGTGCAGGTCATCCCCCATATCACCGACGAGATCAAGCGCCGTATCCAGATGCTGGCGCAGAAGAAAGTTTACGACGTGATCATCACCGAGATCGGCGGTACGGTGGGCGACATCGAGTCGCTGCCGTTCATCGAATCGGTACGCCAGCTGCGCTATTCGCTGGGCTACAAGAGCACGGCGCTCGTGCACCTGACGCTGATCCCCTATATGGCCGCTTCGGGCGAACTGAAGACCAAGCCCACGCAGCATTCGGTCAAGGCCCTGCTCGAAAACGGGTTGCAGCCCGACATCCTCGTGCTGCGCACGGAGCATCCGCTGTCGACCAACCTGCGCCGCAAGGTGGCGTTGTTCTGCAATGTCGACGCCAACGCCGTGATGGAGTCGATCGACGTGCCGACGATCTACGAAGTGCCGCTGAAGATGCACGAACAGCACCTCGACGAGGTGGTGCTCGACAAACTGAACCTGCCGGCCGAGAAGGAACCCGACATGGCGGCGTGGACGGCCTTCGTGGAGAAGGTGAAGCACCCGGCCAAGAAGATCGAGATCGCGCTGGTCGGCAAATATACCGAATTGCCCGACGCTTACAAGTCGATCTGCGAATCGTTCATCCACGCAGGCGCCGTGAACGACTGCAAGGTCAAGTTGCGCTATGTCAATTCGGAAAAGGTTACAGCCGAGAATGTGGCCGAGAAGCTGGGCAGGATGTCCGGTATCCTCGTGGCCCCGGGCTTCGGCAACCGCGGTATCGAAGGTAAGATCGTCGCTGTGCGCTATGCACGTGAGAACAAGATCCCGTTCCTGGGAATCTGCCTCGGTATGCAGTGCGCCGTGATCGAATTCGCACGCAACGTGCTGGGTCTGGCCGATGCGAATTCGAGCGAAATGGAGTCTACGCCCCATCCGGTGATCGACCTGATGGAAGAGCAGAAGGGCGTGACGGCCAAGGGCGGCACGATGCGGCTGGGCGCTTATCCCTGTACGCTGAAGAAAGGTTCGAAAGTCGCGGCGGCCTACGGCAAGCTCCATATTTCGGAGCGTCACCGTCACCGTTACGAATTCAACAATGATTACCTGGCTGCGTTCGAAGGTGCCGGTATGCAGGCCGTGGGTATCAATCCCGACACGGGGCTGGTCGAGGTCGTCGAGGTCGAGGGGCATCCCTGGTTCGTCGGTACGCAGTACCATCCCGAATATAAGAGTACGGTGCTGAGCCCCTCGCCGCTGTTCGTGGCATTTGTGGGAGCGGCACTCGAATATGCCGGGAAGAAATAATATCAACACTCATAACAGCGAAAGAACGAAACAATTTTAAATGGATAAAAAAACAATTTTAGGTATTGTCGTCGTGGCGGCGCTTTTCCTGGGGTTCGCCTATTTCAATACCAAACAGCAGGAGAAATATCAGCAGGAGAAATATCAGCAGGAAATGGCCGCGTATCAGGCCTACCAGGATTCGGTGGCGGCAGCGACGCGCCCCGTAGTCCCCGTAGCCGACAGTACGGCCGTGGCAGCTTCGAGTGCGGTTGTGCCCGAGGCTGAGGCAAATGCCGCTGATGCCGTACGCCGGCAGCAGGTCGCTGCGCTGGGCGAATACCTCGCCGGTGCGCGCGACGCGGAGGCGGAGGAGTTTACCGTCGAGAACGATGTGATGATCGTGACCTTTTCGACCCGCGGCGGCCGGATCACGGGCGTGACGCTCAAGGATTACACCAAGTATGCACCCCGCGGCAAGCGTGACCAGCTGATCGAGCTGATGGATCCCGCGAGTGCCAGGTTCGACCTTTCGTTCTACGTGAAGAACGGCTTGAACAACGTCAAGGTCAACACGATGGACTATGTCTTCCGGGCCCAGCCCGAACAGGTCGAAGGCGATGCCCGGAGGGTGGTGATGCGCCTGCCCGTGGCAGCGGATGCCTGGCTCGAATATGAGTACCTTATATATAATAAGCAGGTGCCCGAGCGCGACTACCTCGTGGACTTCAACGTGCGGCTGGTGAATATGGCGCCGCAGATGGCCAACCAGGCGTCGATCGGTATCGACTGGTCGAACAATTCCTACCAGAACGAAAAGGGATTCCAGAACGAGAACATGTACACGACGATTTCGTACCGGTTCCCGGGCGAGAGCTCGATCGAGGATCTGGGGATGAGCGAAAAATCCAAGTCGAAGAGCATCTCCACATCGGTCAACTGGGTGGCTTTTAAGCAGCAGTTCTTTTCGTCGGCGTTCATCGCCCCGCAAAATGTCACCAACGCCAACCTGGCGTTCGATACGGCGGCTCCCGGTTCGGAATTGCTGAAGAGTTTTTCGGCGCAGATGACCGTGCCCTATACGGTGCAGACCGAAGGGTATGACTTTGCATTCTATTTCGGCCCGAACAAATACGCCATCCTCAAGAAGGTCGCCGCTGCGGACGGTGAGGAACTGCACATGGAGCGCCTGATCCCGCTGGGATGGGGTATCTTCGGCTGGGTGAACCGCTGGTGCGTCATCCCGGTCTTCGACTTCCTGCGCAACTATATCGCCAGCTTCGGCATCATCATCCTGATCCTGGTGATCCTGGTGAAACTCGTCATCTCGCCCCTCACGTACAAGAGTTACGTTTCGATGGCAAAGATGCGCCTGATAAAACCGCAGGTGGACGAGCTCAACAAGAAATACCCCAAGAAGGAGGACGCCATGAAAAAACAGCAGGCGACGATGGAGCTCTACAAGAAAGCGGGCATCAACCCCATGGGCGGATGTATCCCCATGCTGATCCAGATGCCGATCCTGATCGCCATGTTCCGTTTCTTCCCGGCTTCGATCGAGCTGCGCGAACAACCGTTCCTCTGGGCCGACGACCTTTCGTCGTACGACAGCATCGTGAACCTGCCGTTCTCGATCCCGTTCTACGGCGACCATGTGAGCCTTTTCGCCTTGCTGATGGCCGTGTCGCTGTTCGGGTATTCGTATTTCAACTACCAGCAGACGGCTTCGTCCCAGCCCCAGATGGCAGGTATGAAGTTCATGATGGTCTACATGATGCCGATCATGATGCTGTTGTGGTTCAACAGCTATTCGAGCGGCCTTTGCTACTACTACCTGCTGTCGAACCTCTTTACCATCGGCCAGACGTTGCTGATCCGCCGCATGGTCGACGACGATAAGATCCATGCCGTCATGCAGGCCAATGCCGCCAAACGGAGCAAGGGCAAGAAGTCGAAGTTCCAGCAGCGCTACGAGGAGCTCCTCCGCCAGCAGGAGGCGCAGCAGCGTACCAAACGCAAGTAAACGGTTCGCACCGGCGCAGGGCCGGCAGCGGGGATTGCCGGATACGGCGCAGGCCGATGCGTGAAGCCCGGTGGCCCGCGCGGTTCCGCGAAGCCCGACGATACGCGATATGAATAGGCCGGAGGCGGTTCCTGCGATGCGGGTTTCCGGCTCCGGCCTCGTTTTTGCTCCGTCAGGTTTGCGATTGTATATCCCGACTACGCGGCGGCGGCCTTTTCAGGTGTTGCCGGACGGCGAGGCAGAAGCCCCCTCGGGGAAGCGCTCCGGGAAGGATCGGGCCGCGGGCGCAGCCGGGGCGCTGCACAACAGTTGCCGGGGCGCGCAGCCGGGGATGAAAAAATCCGGGCAGCCGTTCGAAGGGTTGCCGCTCGCCGCGAACCATATCGGCGATATCGACGTATGGAACGGTGAGATTTATGCCGGCATTGAGACTTTCGACGACGGCAAGGGTGAGAATATCCAGGTCGCCGTGTACGATGCCGACGACCTGACGTGGAAGCGGTCGATCGACTGGGAACCGGCCTCGGGTCAGGTCGAGGTGTGCGGGCTGGCCGTAGACCGCGACCGGAATATGGTCTGGATGGCCGACTGGGTCGACGGGCGCTACCTGTACGGTTATGACCTGGCGACGGGCAAGTATGTGCGCAAAGTCCACTTGCGTCCGGTGCCGCAGTGGCAGCAAGGGATATATATGGCCGACGGGCAGATGCTCATTTCGGCCGACGACGGCGATGCCGACCTGGACGAGCCGGACAACCTCTATATTGCCGACCTGCGCGACGGGAAAAGCTATGCCACGGTGTTGCCGTTCCGCATGATGTCCGATTTCCGGCGCGCGGGCGAGATCGAGGGGCTGACCGTCGACCCTGCAACGGACGAACTGCTGGTACTTTCGAACCGGGGTTCGCGCATCGTGCTGGGAATGGTCAGGGGTTTCTACCCGGGGTACGAAAGCGAACTGCACGAGGTGTATGTCTATGAAAAGGTAAAATAGGAAAAGTCCCGGAAGGGACTTTTTTTGTTGAGGGTATGTGCCGGATGCCGATCTCGTTGCCGCCAGCCGATGCCTTTGCGGGCGCATTTCCGGGGGGGCGATTGGCTCCCGCTGTCTTGCTTGCGGGGCGCCCGGTTCCGCGGATGGGCGTTTCCCGTTGCTCGTTGTGGGAGCGTCCTTATTTTGCTGTCGGCTGACAACGTTTTGCTGTCGGCTGACGACAGGGGGCTGTCCGCGGGTATCCGCTTGATTTGCCGGGCAGGCTCTGGCCGTCGCTATATCTTTTCCCGCTCCCGGTCTTCGAGGATGGCGTCGAAATTTTCCTCTGCCCACCCGATAAGCGCTGTGAGGTGGGGCATGAGCGACTCGCCGCGGGGCGTGAGCGCATATTCCACGCGGGGCGGCACCTCGGGGTAGACCTTGCGCGACAGCAGCCCGTCCTGTTCCAGCTTGCGGAGTGTCGATGTGAGCATCTTCTGCGAGATGTCGGCCGTCCGGCGGTGGATTTCCGAAAAACGCAGGCACCCGCTCGTATGGAGGTTGTAGAGTACCAGCAGCGACCACTTGTCCCCGAAGCGGTCGACGATATGGCGGATCGGGCAGTGGGCATAGGTCGGGTGTGCGGTTTTTTCCATGTCCGTTCGGGGCGGTCTTTCCTTATTCTACATACAACACCAGTCCCTTGAGGTACTCGCCTTCGGGGTGGTAGATGCTCACCGGGTGGTCGGCGGGCTGCGTCAGCTGGTGCAGGATGCGCACGTTGCGGCCCGCGATGGCCGCGGCCGAGAAAATCATCGTGCGGAACAGCTCCTTCGACACCGCCTGCGAGCAGGAGAACGTGAAGAGGATGCCGCCGGGACGTATCTGCGAGATGGCGCGGGCGTTGAGGCGCTTGTAGCCCTGCATGGCATTACCCAGCACCTTGTGGTGCTTGGCGAAGGCCGGTGGGTCGAGGATGATCAGGTCGTATTTGTCTTCGATGTCCTTGAGGTACTCCACGGCATCGGCGGCCGTTTCCGTAAAGTTGGCCTGCGGGCCGAAGTTGAGTTTCATGTTTTCCGTGGCCAGCACGACGGCGCGTTCCGAAGAGTCCACCGAGCAGACCTTCTCGGCGCCACCGGCCATGGCATAGACCGAGAAGCCCCCCGTGTAGCAGAAGGTGTTGAGCACCGTGCGCCCCTTCGAGTAGCGTTTGACCAGCTCCCGGTTTTCGCGCTGGTCGAGGAAGAACCCGGTTTTCTGCCCCTGCTCCCAGTTGACGAGAAATTTCTCGCCGTTCTCCGTCACCACGTGCGCCGAATGGTCGGAGCTTCCCCACAGGTATCCGTCCACAGCACCCAGCCTGGCGTTGAAGGGCACGGTTTGCGAACTTTTGTCGTAGATGGCCGTGATGCGGTCGCCGTAGGCAGCCAGGATCGCCCGCGCAATATCCTGACGGGCGAGGTACATGCCGACGGAGTGGCACTGGACGACGGCCACCGTGCCGTAGATGTCCACCACGAGCCCCGGCAGCCCGTCGCCTTCGCCGTGGACGAGGCGGTAGCAGTCCGTGTCGGGGTTGTCCGTGAGTCCGAGCGTGCGCCGTACGTCGTAGGCCACGGCGATGCGCCGGTTCCACCAGGCCTGGTCGATCGGTTCCTTGTCGAATGTAAGCACGCGCACGGCGATCGAGCCGATCTGATAGTGTCCCAGGGCGATGAAATCGCCCGTGCGGGTATATATTTCGACCAGGGCGCCTTCCGTGATTTCCGATTCGTCTTCAGCCTTGATGTGGTCGATGGCGCCCGAGAAAATCCACGGGTGGCGGCGCATGAGTGATTCTTCCTTGCCTTTGCGCAGGTATACTTGGGGTGTCATAATTCGGGATGTTTGATTTTGGGTGTGTGAAGCAGTCGGTCGTAGATCGCCGTGCAGACCCACGCATCGGTCGCGGCGTAGAGTTTTTGTTTGTCGGTGAATGTCGCGGCCTCCCAGTTGCTCAGCCGCTGGGCTTTCGATACGCGCTGCCCCAGCACGATGGCCGAGAGTTTGCGCAGGCTCTTCTCTCCGATGCCCCATTGGGGGGCTATCGTTTGCAGGTCGACGAACCCTGCGTCGCGGAAATGGCGTATCTGGCGCAGCGAGCGCAGGTCGCCGGCGACGTCGGCGCCGATCTTCAGGATCTCCTTGCTTTCGAGCACCTGCAGGATCGGCTTGGCGAACGGGATCTTGTTCAGCCGGAAAAGGAAGCATAGCTGCGGCGTGGAGAGTTGCAGCAGCGACACGCGGAACGTCACCCCGGGCCGGAACGACGGGCGGGTCTCGGTGTCGAAACCGATGACGCGTTGTTTCATCAGGAATTTGCAGGCGGGGACGATGTCGCGCTCGTTGTCGACGATGCGTATTTCGCCCCTGAATTCGATGGCCGGAAGCGCTGCGGCCTCCTCGTTGCTGATCTTATCCGTAAAGTTGTTTGTCGTAGTCATGCCGTGGAACATTCTCACAAAAATAGGGAATTATTTCCGGAAAACGGCATGCGGGGCGATTTTTTACATCCCCGCGGGCGGTTACGACCCTATTTTAACCCGATTTTCCCGTCCCTGCCCGTGCCGGCGATGCCTTCGTCGAGCAATTCGCGCAGCGCCCGGCCTATCTGCTGTGCCTCCCCGGGGAATTCCGCGGCCAGTTCGTGCGGGTCGGCAGCCCCGCGGGACAACCTTTGGAGCAGTTTTTCGCGCAGCCCGCCGTCGGACGACGGCGCTGTGCCTCCCTGCGCCTGCCGCTTCCCGGCACGTTTGTGTGCGAGGCAGATGTCGCATACGCCGCATGCCGCAGGGGCGCCTTCACCGAAATACCCTTCCAGAACGGCGCTGCGGCAACGGGTCTCGTTCGCGGCGTAGGCGAGCATGTGTTCGAAGCGTTCGCGCATCAGCTCCTGCCGCCGTTTGTAGGTCTCGGGGGCGATGTAGAGGTCGGCGCGGGGCAGCCGCTCCTCGTCCATGAAGAGGATCGGCGAGCGGTTGGAGGGGACGTAGCGGATCACGCGCAACTGCCAGAGGCGTTTGAGCAGCTCCTTGACCCGCTGCACGGTATAGCCGCTCCAGGTGGCGATCTCGCCCTCGTCGATCTGCCGGAATTCGGTGAAGACCCCGTTGTAGAGGCGCAGCAGCGTGCGGATGAAGTGATCCAGCTCGTCGCGCTGTACGCGGAGTTTGTAGAGGTCGTCGCGGCTTATGCAGAACATGATCCGTGCCGGGTTTTCCTGTGCGTCGGTCAGCGTCATGTACCCGTTTTGTTGCAGGAGCTTCAGGGCGCTCACGACCGTGCCGGAGTAGAGGTGCTCGCGGGCGCAGAAGTCGTGGATGTTGAACAGGAACGACGCCTGGGCACCGTCGCCGATGCCGACCTGCAGGTAGGAGCAGACCCGTTCGTAGATGTCCTTGATCTTTTCGAGCGGCGGGAATTCCTGCTCGAAACGCCGCACGATGCGTTCGCCGTCGTCCGACGAGACCAGCAGCAGGGCGTAGCTCCGCATACCGTCGCGGCCCGCTCGGCCGGCCTCCTGGTAGTAGCTCTCGAGCGAGTCGCACATGCTGTAATGGGCGACGAAGCGCACGTCGGGTTTGTCGATGCCCATGCCGAAGGCGTTGGTGGCGACCATCACGCGCGTCCTGCCCGAGACCCACTCCTCCTGTCGTAGCGAGCGTTCGGCATGCCCCATGCCCCCGTGGTAGGCCGCGGCCGTTATACCCTCCCTGCGCAGCATGTCGGCGACCTGCTCGGTGCCTTCGCGCGTACGGACGTAGACGATGCCCGAACCGGGGACGTTGCGTACCAGGCGCAGCAGCTGCCCGTTCTTGTCGTCGGTGTGGCGGACGCTGTACGAAAGGTTGGGACGTGCGAAGCTGCTCCGCAGGATATGCGGTTCGGCGAAATGCAGGTGGCGCATGATGTCTTCGGCCACGAGTTTCGTGGCCGAGGCCGTGAGCGCCAGCACCGGGACGCCGGGCAGTTTTTCGCGCAGCTCGGCGATGCGCAGGTACGAGGGGCGGAAATCGTAGCCCCACTGCGAGATGCAGTGGGCTTCGTCGACGGCCACGAGCGATACGTTCATGCGCACGACGCGCAGGCGGAAGGCCTCCGTTGCGAGCCGCTCGGGGGCGACGTAAAGGAACTTGACGTCGCCGTAGACGCAGTTGTCCAGCGCGATGTCGATTGCACGCGGCGAGAGCCCCGAATGGATCGCCACGGCCGGGATGTGCCGTGCCCGCAGGCGGTCGACCTGGTCTTTCATCAGGGCGATCAGGGGCGTCACGACGATGCACAGCCCCTCCTGCGCAAGCCCGGGGATCTGGTAGGTAAGCGACTTTCCGCCGCCCGTGGGCATCAGGGCCAGGGTGTCGCGCCCGTCCATCACCGAACGGATGATACGCTCCTGTACGGGGCGGAATTCGGTGAAGCCCCAGTAGCGTTTCAGTACGTCGTATATCTTGTCCGCTGGCCTTTCCATGAATACAAAGGTAGGAAAAATTAGGTGTTTCCCGGAATTTTTTATACTTTTGCATCGGATTAGACGTTCGACAAATGAAGATAAGCGAAAAATTCAAAGTGCGCGAGATGGCGGGGGAGCATGTGATTATCATGCCGGGCCGCTGCGGTGCCGACATGACCCGTATCCTGGCGCTCAACGATTCGTCGCTCTATCTTTGGGAGGCGCTCGGCGGCAAGGACTTTACCACCGGGGACGCAGCCGCCCTGTTGTTGGAGCGTTACGACGTGGACGAAGCCACCGCACAGCGCGATGCCGGGGCCTGGGCTGCGAAGCTCGCCGAATGCGGCGTGCTGGAGTAACCGGCGGCACGTGTCCGGCGCACGGGCGGAAAACCTGAAAGGTAGCATGAAATTGAAAAGACTCATATCGCTGTTGCTGCTCGCCATCTACCTGACGGCGTGGGGCGGCCCTGCGTATGTGTCGCTTTCGTGCAAGTGCGTCACGATGTCGTCGCATGTCTGCTGCCACCACTGCCAGCACAGCGCCGATGCCGCGGGTGCCGGCGAGTCGCTGAAGGCTCCCTGCTGCGGCAACCACCATTCGACCGAAATCGAACTCTATACGGGTTCTTCTTCCGATAACCACGAGAGATTCATCCGCTGCACGGTCACCGACCTGCCGCCCGCATTGGTTGCGGAGGCTCCGGTCGCGGCCGTCCTCAAGTTCTTCGGGGAGACGCTTCCCGAATGCGGCGATCCTTTCGTCATGCGGGGCCATGTGCGCTCCGCAGGCCTTCGTGCCCCTCCCGTATTGGCTTAAAACCTTTTTGGGACGGATGCTGCGCGCATCCGCCCGCAAATAGTTTTAACCAATAACGGAATGTAATGAAAATCAACAAAATCATTTTATCTGTTTCTTCCCTTGCCGTGTGCGGAACCCTCAGCGCACAGGATTTGCGGGGTGTAGTCCGCGACGCCGACAACCAGCCGCTGGTGGGCGCTTCGGTTTACTGGGAGGGTACTACGATCGGTGCCAGCACCGATGCCCAGGGGGCGTTCCTGCTCCATCGGGTAAAAGGTTACGACAATCTGGTCGCCTCGTATCTGGGATATGTGAACGACACGCTGCGTGTGGCAGGCGGTGCGGAGCGTATCGAATTCACGCTCGCTTCCGAAGGCGTGGCGTTGGAGGACGTGGTGGTCGAGGGTAATCTGAGCGGCAACTTCGTCAAGCGTGACGGCATCGTCAAGGGCGAGATGATCTCGTTCGCGGGCCTCTGCAAGATGGCCTGCTGCAATCTGGCCGAGAGCTTCGAGAACTCGGCGTCGGTGACCGTCGGGTACAGCGACGCCATTTCGGGCGCACGGCAGATCAAGATGCTCGGCCTGGCAGGTACCTATACCCAGATCCTCGACGAAAACCGCCCGATCATGCGCGGGCTGAGCGCCCCCTACGGACTGAGCTACACGCCCGGCATGTGGCTCAATTCGATTCAGGTGTCGAAGGGCGTGGCGTCGGTGACGGCCGGGCATGAGGCCATCACGGGGCAGATCAACCTCGAGCACCGCAAGCCGACGGACGACGAGAGGCTGTTCGTGAACCTCTATCTGGACGACGAACTGCGCCCCGAGGCCAACATCTCGACGGCGTTCCCCGTCACGAAGGACAAGAAACTGTCGAGCGTCATCCTGCTCCACGGTTCGATGGATACCGACGTCCGTAAGATGGATCACAACGACGACGGATTCCGCGACCTGCCGCTCTCCGACCAGATCAATGTGGCCAACAAGTGGCTTTATGCGGCCGACAACGGTACGCAGATCCGCTGGGGATGGAAATTCGTACAGGAGAACCGCCTGGGCGGTATGCTCGACTACAAGAATTCGATGCGCGGCGAGATGGAGAAGAACTGGAACTGGAAGGAGACGGGCGCCGATATGCCCCTCTACGGTTCGAAGATCCGCAACCGCGGCGCGAACGGTTATTTTAAAATAGGTATGCCCGTCGGCCCGTCGGTCTACGATGCCGACGAGCAGGATGAGATGCGTTCGAACCTGGCTTTCGTGGCCGATTTCGACCACTTCAACGAGTACGCCTATTTCGGGCTGAACGACTACCGCGGCAATGAGAATACGCTCTCACTGAACCTCATGTACAACCACTATTTCACCTACCGGTCGTCGCTGATCGTCGGTGCACAGGGACATTTGCAGTACTACCGCGAGAGTTTTGCCAACAACACCCCGTGGATTGCGGCGGCTCCGGCTACGCTCTACGACTTCGACCGCAACGAGCAGGAAGTGGGTGCCTATGCCGAGTATACCTATTCGATCAAGGACAAGTTCTCGGTCGTGGCGGGTATCCGCGGCGATTACAATGCGTTTTATGACAAGTTCTTCGTGACGCCCCGCGGGCATATCCGCTGGAACATCACCCCCTCGACCACGCTGCGCGGCTCGGCCGGCCTGGGATACCGTTCGACCAATGTCATCACCGACAACATCGGTATGCTGGCGACCGGACGGCAGATCGTAATCCCCGATTTCGACGGTTTCAACCGGCTGGAGAAGGCACTTACGGTGGGCGGAAGCCTCACGCAGACCTTCGGGCTGGTCAGTCCCGGCGACGCAACGCTGAGTTTCGACTATTTCCGCACGCAGTTCTACAATTCGGTGATCGCCGACCAGGAGTACAGCGCCGACCAGATCGTGCTCTATAATTCGGACAAGCGTTCCTATACGGATACCTACCAGATCGACTTTTCGTGGACGCCCGTCGAACGGTTGGACATCTTCGCCACGTTCCGTTATACGGACAGCGAGATGACGATCGACCGCCCCGACGGAAAGACCGCCCGCGTGGAACGGCCGCTGGTGAGCCAGTACAAGACGCTGCTCAACATCCAGTACGCCACGAAATTCCGCCGTTGGGTGTTCGACGCGACGGCACAGCTGAACGGCCCTGCGCGCATCCCGACGCAGACGGGCGACCTGGCCGACGACAAGTATTCGCCGCGCTACCCGATGTTCTTCGCCCAGATAAGCCGCAAGGTCGGCAAGTTCGACATCTATGCCGGTTGCGAGAACATCGCCGACTACCGCCAGCACGACCCGATCCTCAATGCGGACAACCCCTATTCGACGGGTTTCAACTCGATGAACGTATGGGGGCCGCTGATGGGGCGCAAGTTCTATATCGGCCTGCGGTTCAATTTGTATTGATTAACCTTTAAATAAACACCAGGATGAAGAAAATTTTAATGCTGTGCCTTGCACTCGTGATGGGTGTGGGCATGTGTGCAGCGCAGAAGGCTGCCGACAAAAAGACGGTGACGACGGTTTTCACGACCGACATCGACTGTGAACACTGTGTCAAGAAGATCATGAACAATGTCCCCTCGCTCGGCAAGGGCGTCAAGGACGTGAAGGTCGACCTGCCCAAGAAGGAGGTGACCGTGGTCTACGATTCCACGAAAAACAGCGACGATAATATCGTCAAGGGTTTTGCTTCGATCAAGGTCAAGGCCGAACCGAAAAAAGCCGACACGAAGAAATAACGCCGGCGGGTTTTGTTATCGGAAAGGGAGGACAATATTGTCCTCCCTTTTGTTTCGGTCGGTGGGTGGGCTCCTGTGCAGCCGTCGGTTTCCCCCGATCCGCTATTCACTGCCCGCTATCCACCGTCTGCTGTCTACCGTACGATTCCGGACGACAGCCGATAAGGGCCGGTGCATGCCGAACGACGGCCGGGAGTGTTCCGCAGGCCCGGAATCCGCCCGGCTGCCGGTGTGCCCGGTTTATCGGTGCGGGTGTGCGTTTGTTTTCGCGGCATTGTGCCTGCGCCTGCGCAGGTAGAGGTCGAGCCCTGCGAGGCCGAGGAACGTTGCGGCGATAAAGACGTAGAACAGGGACAGCCGCCTGCTTTCGGCCGGGAAATCCGGTTCGGGAAATTTTAAGGAGCCCGGGCCTGTGAACGCGGGCATGTCGGGGAATGAAGGCATGTCGGGCAGATGCAGCCCGACGCCCGGTTCGTACCAGAAATACCAGGCGAGCCCGGCGATCACCGCCAGCAGGCAGAGTACGCCCGCCGTGCCCAGCAACCATGTTTCGCGCCGTTCGCGCCGCGCCGATTCGCGTTCCAGACGTTCCATGAGCCTCTCGCAGAACCCTTCGGGCAGTTGCGTACCCGGGGCTTGCTCCAGCGCGCGGCGGATTATGTTATTTTTCGCTTCCATGCAGTTGCGTATTTACCAGTATATACAGTTTTTTGCGGATGCGGTGGAGCCGTACTTTGACGTTGGACTCCGATATCTGCGTGATCCCGGCGCATTCGCTTACGGAGTACTCTTCGTAGTAGAAGAGTGTGACGAGCGCCCGCTCTTCGGGCTCCAACGCTCCGACGGCACGGGCCAGAGCGTCGAGGTATTCCTGCCTTCCCTCCCAGGCATCCATCCGCTCGGCATCGCTGTCGGGCAGGTTCGCCAGCCGCGCCTGGTCGATGCAGGCCCATTCGCGTTTGCGGCGCCGTGTCTCGGAGACCGCCGTGTTGTAAGCGATCCGGAAGAGCCAGGTCGGGAACGAACTGCGCCCGTTGAACCTGTGCAGGTTGCGGAACGCCTTGAGGAAAACGTCCTGAGCCAGCTCCTCGGCATCCTCTGCGCAGCCGACGATGCGGGAAACCAGCGTGTAGACCACCCGCCCGTACCGCCGGGCAAGGATGGCATACAGATCGGTTTCTCCGTTTACGATCCGTCGGATCAGCTCCAGTTCCTCCTGTTGTTGCATTGCTATCCGGTTAGACGCACGTGGCCGGAAAAGGTTACACGCCGATGCTGTTTTCCCGAAAACTGTAACCTTTTTCGCGGAGCTGCGTCTAATAAGGCAAAGATCGCAAGAACTCGCAAAAAAACGGCAAAATTTGGATAAATAAAGTAAGTGTTTGGTATTG
>OKRZ01000916.1_pt1 | contig 23304 bp, 18 predicted proteins | sample 1601141 | NCBI WGS metagenome assembly OKRZ01 (sample SAMEA3541524, study PRJEB24748) | human gut metagenome | biome: human gut; feature: human-associated habitat; material: faeces | place: China | collected 2012
TCTGGAGCGAAAACATCGTGGAGATCAACAAACAAATATCAGATATTGCCAGTCAGGAACGACTTCTGACCCAGCTTAAGCAGCAGGGCAGCGTCGATCCTGACATTTTTATATCCCGCAGCAATCAGCTTGCGGAACGCCGCCGGGAACTGAAACTCCAAAAGGAGCGCATCCTGCGGTCTGAGGAGGATCACACCATCCAGCAAACACAGGATCTGCTGGATCTCCTCGAAAGCGGACCGGACTGGCTGGATGACTTCGATGAGCAGCTATTCAGCGATATGGTCGAGAAAATCGTGGTCGTGGACAATGAAACACTGCGCTTCCGCCTTCTCAATGGACTGGAGGTCACAGAAAAAATAGAAAGGACACGGAGATAATGGGAAAACGAAAGCAGCCCTTCGGCTATAAAGTGAAGCTCGGCGAGATCGTGCCGCAGCCGCAGGAGGCGGAAACGGTGCGGAGCATCTACCTGCAATACCTTGCTGGTGCCTCCTTCAAGCAGCTTGCCGAACAGCTTCAGACAGAGGATGTTCCCTACGATGAGGACAAGTCCTGGAACAAAAATATGGTGGCGCGAATTCTGGAGGATGACCGGTATATCGGTGAGAAAGAATTCCCGGCGCTCATCCCAACGAAGCAATTCCACGCCGCCCAGGAACGCAGGAAAGAGATGCGCCCCGAGTATAAGCAGACACCTGCGCAAAAGGAGTTACGCAAGCTGTGCGGCGGCACCGTACCCGACAGCGTTGCACGAAAAGTCCTCAAGATACTGAATCAGATGGTCGACGATCCGCAGATCATCAAGATAGAAACATCCGGTGTTCCCACCACAGAAGATATCCGGCGGCTCCAGCAGAAACTTGACACGCTGCTACAGACACCACCTGTAGATGCGGACACCGCGCGGCAAAAAGCCTTGGAGGTCGCGTCTCTAAAGCTGGCGAGTGTCAAAACGGAGGAATATGAATCACACCGGCTCCGCCGCATCTTTGGTTCGCAGGCAAAGCTGTGGGAGCTGGACGCAAACCTCCTGCGGCAGAGCATCCGAAAAATCACCTATGACAGTAAGACAGTCAAAGTCCTGCTGAAAAACAATCAAGTCTTAGAGGAGTGTGATGATACATGACGCAGTCCCGCCCTGAACCGAAGGTCATCGTGATTCCCGCAAAGGAGGAATCGCCGCAGGATCAGGAAAAGAAGAAAAATCTCCGGGTAGCCGCATACTGCCGCGTGTCCACGAAAAAGGACGAGCAGCTCAACAGCTACGAAAACCAGAAAGCATACTACACGGAAAAAATCATGGCAAACCCCGACTGGACGATGGCGGATATTTTTGCGGATGAAGGCATCACAGGCACTTCCGCCTGCAAGCGCAAGGATTTTCTTCGCATGATCCGCCAGTGCAGGCAGGGCAAAATCGACATGATCCTTGCCAAATCCGTCTCCCGCTTCGCCCGTAATACCGTGGACACGCTGAACTATACCCGCGAACTGCGCGGCATGGGCATCCCGGTCATCTTTGAGGAGCAGAATATCAACTCCATCTACCCAGAAAGCGAGTTCCTGATCACTATCCACGGTGCCTTCGCACAGTCCGAAAGTGAGGGCATCTCCTCCCGTGTTAAGTGGGGCAAGCATCAGGCGATGCGGACGGGAAAGGCGAATATCCAGTATAAGACCCTGCTGGGCTATGAAAAGAACCCTGACGGTGAGATGGTGGTGAATGCGGAGCAGGCGGAAACGGTCCGAAGAATTTATGAGATGTACTTATCCGGCCAGACGCTGCGCAGCATCAAGGAAGCCTTGGAATCCGGCGGCTTCAAGAATTCGGCAGGAACAATGGAATGGACAACTTCTAATCTGCGGACGATCCTCTCTGACGAAAAATACTGCGGTGACGTCCTGCTCCAGAAAACATTCATTCAGGATTGTATCAGTAAAAAGGTTATCAAAAATACCGGACAGCTTCCCATGTATCTGATTCAGAACCACCATGAAGCCATTATCCCACGGGACCGATTCGATGCCGTGCAGGTGGAATTGGCACGACGTAAAACATTGACAAGCAGCACGAAAAAGAGCGCTCCGACCGGCATGAGCCGTTACAGCGGCAAATACGCACTCAGCGGTCTGCTGTTCTGCGGCGAGTGCGGTACGGCGTACCGCAGAGTGGTGTGGACACAGCACGGTGAGAAACGAGCCGTGTGGCGCTGCAGCAGCCGCTTGGATTATGGAAAGAAATACTGCAAAGAATCTCCGACGCTGGACGAATCGCCGCTTCAGCAGGCGGTGCTGGCAGCCATCAATGCATCCATGTCAGGGTGCAAGGTTCTGGCAGATCAGCTTGTAGATGCGATGGAGCATGAATTGGCTCCGGTTCCCGGCGAGAGCATGAGCCTTGGAGATATCGACCGAGCGGTCACAGAGTTGGGCAAACAATTCGATACGCTTCTGGCAGAAGCGGCAAATGGTGACGCGGACGAATACGCCGAGCGCTTTCGTACCATCTCCACCACGATGGAGGAACTGAAGCGCCGCAAGGCGGCAATCCTCAGTATCCGGCAGGAACAGGAGCAGATCGGCCGCCGTATCCATGCGGCAGCCTCGGCAATGACCGCGGTGACCATGGGAATTACAGAGTGGGACGATGGCGTAGTCTATCAGATACTGGAAAAGGTCACCGTTCTGGCAGGCAACCGCATCAAGGTCACTTTCCGCAACGGCGTAGAAATCGAACAGACCGTAGACCAACCTAAGAGGAGGAAATTCATATGATTTATGTGACCGGCGATTGCCACGGAAATTTTGCAAGGTTTGAGCAAAAACACTTCCCGGAACAAGCGAACATGACGAAGGATGACACGGTCATCATCACCGGAGACTGCGGCGGCGTGTGGTTTGGTGACAGCCGCGACGATGAAACGCTGGACTGGCTGGAACGCCTGCCCTTCACGCTTGCCTTCGTCTGCGGCAACCATGAAAACTATGACGCGCTGGAACGATACCCTGTGGCGGAGTGGCACGGCGGCAAGGTACACCGTATTCGTCCCCATGTTCTGCACCTGATGCGCGGCCAGATCTTCGAGCTGGAGGGCTTCCGCTTCTTCACCATGGGCGGTGCCAAAAGCCATGACATTGAGGATGGAATTTTGGAGCCGGATACCCCGGATTTTGAGCGAAGGCTCATGACGCTCCAGCGCAAGCCCAGAGCGAGATACCGCATCAACCATATCTCGTGGTGGGCGCAGGAACTGCCCTCAGATGAGGAATATGATGAAGCGCGGCAAAGCCTTGACGCGGTCGGCTGGCAGGTGGACTACATCATCACCCACTGCGCTCCCACCAGCATCGCCCTCATGGGAAGCCGCCACAACGAGGCGGACCGGCTCACGGACTTCCTGCAAGAGGTACGGGAAAGAGCAAGATACCACTACTGGCTGTTCGGCCACTACCATGACAACAAAGCCATTGATGAAAAGCACATCCTGCTCTGGGAACAGATCGTGCGGATCATCTGAAGCAGGTCAAAGCAGAGGAAAACACGGTGACACCGCCGTGCTTTTCTCTGCTTTGAGCGTTAATCAGGCGCACCGCGCCGGAAAGGAGAAAGCCCATGAACATCCGCAAACCCACAGATTACGTCACCATGTTCACCACACTGGACACGCTTATGGCGGCGCAGCTCCCGCAGATGGAATTGTACTGCGAGATTGGCCGAGTGGTCAGCGGCAGAGCAGAGAAAGGAGCGGCTGTCGCGGCGTCGGAATACCTGCAAGCGGCCTATCCCGCGGCCGAGGGCTTCTCTCCCCGCAATCTGCGCCGTATGCGGGCGTTTTACGCAGCCTACGAGAAAACTCCTGAAATCATGCGGCTGGCGATACACCTCGGCTGGACGCGGAATGTGGCGATTTTAGAGGGATGTGGCAGCAGCGAGGAACGGGCGTGGTACATCCGAGCCGCTCTGCGTTTTGGATGGAAAAAAACGAAATTATTGGAATCGATCAAAACGCAGGCGTGGCTGTATTCTTCTCTCGACGAACAGGCGGTTTCCTGCTATACTGGTGAAAATGAAGTAACGCAGGAGTGCGAGAGCGATAAAGAAGATACTCTTTGTGTGTCATGGAAATATCTGCCGCAGCCCCATGGCCGAGTTCGTGATGAAGGACTTGGTGAAGAAAGCGGGGCTGGTGTCAGAGTTCCATATCGAATCGGCGGCCACCAGCCGGGAGGAGATCGGCAACCCGGTCTATCCCCCGGTGCGGCGCAAGCTGGCGGAGCATGGAATCTCCTGCGACGGCCATGCGGCGCGGCAGCTCACCAATGCCGACTACGAAAAATACGATCTCCTAATCGGCATGGACAGCGCAAACCTGCGGAATATGCACTGCATCTGCGGCGGCGATTTTGCCGGAAAACTGCACCTCCTGATGGACTATACCGACCATCCCTGCGATGTAGCCGACCCGTGGTACACCGGCGATTTCGAGGCGACGTGGCAGGATGTGCTGGCGGGATGTCAGGGGTTGCTGCGTGAAATAACCGGCCATCATCATACGAGGGAATGAACACGAAAAAAACAGAAAAGCCATTCGTAACAGTACAGTCGATTTCCTCGTTTTCACTAAGGATGCCGGTGACGACAGTATTGAAGTCCGTGTGCAGGATGGCGAGGTCTGGCTGACTCAGGATGGGATCGCACAGCTTTTTGATGTAGACCGAAGCGTAGTGACCAAGCACCTCAAGAACATCTTTCAGGATGGGGAGCTGGCAGAAAAAGAAACTCGTGCAAAATTTACACAAGTTGCTGACAACGGAAAACCTATCAATATCATTCAGGACAAAAATTATCAGAGTGACTTCGACCGATTGATGGCGGAAACGGCTGAAACAAAATATCCGAATTGAAGCCACTTGCCAAGGAAAAACCTCTTTTGTCTGTTACGGCAAAAGAGGTTTTCGTAAAGAGAGGGACTGAAAATGCTGATTGACAGTTCGATCGCACAGGCATATATCGAGAGCAGCTGCGTCGACGCTTTTCGTGCTTCATGGCTCTTTGAACACACCTCGGTTTCGTCAGATCTTGGCAGGAATGCATTTACTCCGCCGCCTGAGGATCTTGCTCTCCGAGAGACTGTGTGCAAGCTCGAACGCCGTATCTGTGAAGCGGCTGCGCACTTTGTCCCCGTCAACCGCCCGATTTGGGACGCGCTTTTCCCCGATTGGGAGGCGGTACAGCCGACACTTGATTTGATCGTCGGTTATCCCGAGCCTTACGACGCCGTTGCGGCACACTCGCCCGACGGGCAGGCACATCTCATCTTTGACCTCATCCGTTGGTGCAATTATGCGGAGCTCGACCAGCTCGACAGCATCATTCGGAATCTGCTGACGCATGAGATTACGCATCTCTTGATTGGACACCGCTATCCGGCGGCAGATGCCGCATTGGAAAGTACAGACTATTTGAGAAGATTGGATGCTTACACATTTCATGAGGGATTCGCCCATCTTCTCTCCTATCAGGCGACGGAAATCGACTGTGTGGACTGGCATACACCGCAGCTTACCGAGGTCGCAGCAGCAAGCCGTGCCAAACTGCGCCTCGCGCTTATGGAGACGGATCCAGACAGGCAAAAGCAGTTTCTTGAAGAGGCGGTCTGCGGATCGTACTATGAAAAGTTTGCCTGTATGTGCGGTATGCTGTATCTGGCAGGCCGATGGGAAACGCAGGGAATCGACGGCCTGCAAAGCGCATTTGCGGACTATCACGGCTTTGCTCAAAGGGCCTTGAGCATTCGAATTTGATTGCAAAAGAGGAAGAGACGCGAATGCGTCTCTTCCTCTTTTACACCTTCTCCCGCTTCTGCCGCCAGAGGTTGATCGCCAGCATGACCGCGGCGTAGATCAGCGCGGCGGCGAGGATAATGAGCGAGAAGTCGCGCTGCATCTGGTAGCTCGTCGTCGTGAAACCCTTGACGAGTAGATGACCGGCAAGATAGCTCGCAGGAATCAGCGCGAGATAGCCGAGCGCTTTGCCCGTTTTCTTCCTGCGGCAGACGAAAAATGCAATACCCAGCGTAATAAGGAGTGCTAACGATAGCAGAACGTAATAGCCCAACGCCAGCCTCGGCAGCGAAATGACACCGCCGTTCATGCTGCCGCAGAGCAGCACATCGTCCTGCCCGTTGTTCTGAGAATAGCAGACTGCCGCGCAGTTCGCGGCGTCGAGCGTGAAGAGCGTGCGCGCGGACTCCGCCTTGGCGAGCACGTCTTGCAGTGCGTCCGCCTCGCGCTGTGTGCGATCATTTGCGCTGTGTGTGTTCGGGGTGCCCCCGGTTTTGTCGAATGCGCCGCGCCATGTGTCGAGCGGCGTGCGCCATGCGGTGATGAAGTAGATGGTTTTGCTGCTGTTGGGGTCCTGCGTGTTCGTGACCTCTGCGCCGGAGACCGGCACGAGCAGGCTGACGGAGATGCTCTCCGCGCCGCTGAGATCAGAAAGCCCATCCGCTGCCGGGCCGTCGTCCGCGAGCGCGCTGGGCGAGCGTGAGATCGCCCACTCTGTCTCGCTGTACGGCAAATACTGCGGCGCGGTGAGGTACGCGAACCCCGCCGTCGCCAGCGTCAGCGCGAGCGTGACGGCCAGCAGTACGGCGGTCAGCTTCTTGCGCCGAAGCTGCTGCTTCAAGTCGCGCAGCGGCTGCGCGCTGACGGGCGCGGGCTTCACGTCCGCCTTCAGCGCGTCAAGCTCGGCGCGGCAGGCCGCGCACTGCGCTAAATGCCCGTCCACAAATTCCTTCGTCTCCTCGCGCAGCATGTCTTCCTCATAGAGCGGCAGAAGGTCCTGCACGATGCTGCAAGTTTTGTCCATTTCAGTCGTCCTCCAATCCCTCGCGGATCATGCGCTTGGCGCGGTGATACGTCACGCATGCCCAGTTTTCCGTCTTGCCGAAGAGCGCGCCGATGTCGCGGAAGCTCTTCTCACCGTACACGCGCCACATGAAGACCTCCTTGTACGGCTCTCTGAGCGCGTGCAGCAATTCCTGGATGCGCGCGGCCTCGCTGTGATCTTCTAACTCCTCCTCGTGGCGCTCCTCGGCGATCCGGCAGTCTTCGAGCGGGGCGAGCCGCTTTTCGCGCCGCAGCTGCGAATAATAGAGATTCTTCGCGATCTGGCAGAGCCACACGCGCACGCTGCACTCGCCGCGAAAGCGGTCGAGGGCGTCCATCGCGCGGAAAAACGTCTCACTCGTCAGCTCCTCGGCGACGCTCTCGCTCCCGGACAGCGAAAGCAGATACCGGTACACATCGTCGAAGTACACGGCGTACACCTCTTCAAAATTCGTCAGCGCCCTCACCCCCCTTTCTGTCTATAGGACGGCGGAAAACCGGTTTTCTTACAAAAAAATCCGTCCCGCGGGACGGATTTTTTCTTTCACGTTTTCACGACTCTTTTCTTGCCGCACTTCGGGCACGTGAGCTCGACCTTGCCGATGTTTTTCGGCACGCGGCAGTACGCGCCGCAGGAGCAGCGGACGTATTTGTGCGCCTTGTCGGCGCGGCGTGCCTTCGCGCCGCGAATGGCGTTCGCCTTCGGCGTCCACCAGGTCAGAAACTTCGCGTTCTCGGCCTGACGGCGCGCGAGATTGCGCGAAAAAATGCGGATGAGCACGATGAACATCAGCACCATCGACACAAAGTACAGCGCCTGCGACACGCCCTGCACGCGGATGATCGAGCTCAGAATGCTCACGGCCAGCTCAAGGATCACGAGCGCCCAGTTCAGCGCATCTACGCCGTTGCGGCCATACATAAAGCGGTAAAGGGCATCGCGGAATTTGTTCACAAAAAACACTCCTAAAATCTTGATGCTGCCATTCTACACGCTTTTTTGACCCCCGTAAAGGCGTTTGAACAAAAGTTTACAGAATGGAAAAGAGTAAACGCAAACCGCCCGCCCCCGTCGGACGGTTTGCAGGGGGGGCAAGGGGGGCCGCGCCCCCAACAACGCCTCGCAGAGTTTCGCCGCTCCGCGGCGAAATAAATTCAAATCATTTTCCGCCGCGACCTGCGCGTGGCGGAAAATACCTCTCAGGCCGCAAGTGTGGAATTTGCCCGCCATCGGCGGGCAAATTATGCGCGCAGCGGCCTGCAAGGAATAAAAAATGCGTCCAGCTTTCGCTGGACGCATTTTTTAGGTTTTAAAGTCCGTTGGTGTAACGATACAGGAACGTCACGGCCTCGGCGCGGTTGCAGGAAGCATACGGGGAGAACGTCGTGGCGCTGGTGCCGGAGGTGATACCCTTACCGACGGCCCAGCGGATGGCGTTGTAATAGCTCGCCTCGCTCGTGGCGCCCACATCCTTGAACGGGTTGGAGTAGTAGCCGCTGGGCTGACCCGCGTAGCGGTACAGGAAGGTCACGATCTGGGCACGGGTGCAGACCTGATCGGGGGAGAACGCCGTGGTGCTGGTGCCGGAGGTGATGCCCTTCTGGCTGGCCCACAGGATGGCCTTGTAGTAGCTCGAGTGCGTGACGGCGTTGACATCACGGAACGGGTTGCGGGTGGTGGTCGGCTCCGGGCTGCCGGCGGCGCGCCACAGGAACGTCACGATCTCGGCACGGGTGCAGGACTTGTACGGGGAGAAGGTGGTGCTGGACGTGCCGTTGGTGATGTTCTTGCCGACGGCCCACTTGACGGAGTTGTAGAAGTAGTCGGTGGTCTTGACGTCGATGAAGTTCATCGTCTGGCCGATCTTGATGGCCACGGTGCCGGTGAGCTGGCGGGTGCCGGTGCCGGTCGTGCCGTAGCGGGCGTAGATGGTGAACGGGATGTAGACGGTCTCGCCGGTCTTGGCGTAGCGGCTGGCAAGGAACGCAACGTCGCTGAGCGCGTTCTGGCTGGCGGTGGCGCTGTAGTAGAACTTGTCAGTCGTCTTGACGGAGCCGCCGTAGTTGTAGCCGCTGTAGTAGGTGTAGAGCGAGCCCTCGTTGACGGCGGAGACGGCGCTCTGGTCAAAGGTCACGTAGTCGATGGTGTAGTTGCTGCTGTAGCCCTTGGTGGAGTGCAGGTAGCTGAGGAAGTCGCTCTCGTCGAAGCGGACGCTGTCGCCCTGAGAGACGGTGTACTTGATGTCCTCGCGCACGAGGTTGACGACGACGCTGCCGGAGTAGCTCACGGTCGTGCCGCGGCTCGTGGAGGAGCTGGAATAGCGGGTCGCGTACAGGGTGAAGTTCAGCGTGATGGTCTTCGCGGTGGTCTTGTCGTTGGGGACGAACGTCACGCTATCGAGGTTGGTGACCTTGGTGCGGGTGTTGAACGCGCCGGAGGAATTGCTGGTGGACATGGCGGTGCCGCCATAGTACAGCGTGCCCTGCGCGGTGGTGGGCAGGGAGAAGGACACATAATCGAAGGTGACATAGGGATAGGACTTGCTCTTGCTGGCGTCGCCGCGGGCCTCAGCGACCTTGTTCATGAAGTCGTTGAAGTCGCTCTGCGCGAACTGGACGGTCTCACCGGCCACGCCGTTGTAGTTGATGTTGTAGTTCTTCTGGTAGACGCTGATGGTGCCGCAGTAGAGCTTATTGTCGGTGCCCTGCGTCACGACATACAGCGTGCACTTGCCATTGATGAAGTTGGTGTCGGTCAGGGAATAGAGATTGGCGGTGGCAGTGGTGGGATAGTATTTCTGGGTGCTGCCGTTGTTCCAGTCGACAGGCTCGGTGTTCACACCGGCAACATAGTAATACCTTGCGCCGGAGGGAACCTGAACGTAATAGCGATAGGTGTTGCCGTAAGCCGCGACCGGCTCGGGATACTGGTCGGCATAGGTGGTCGAGCTGGGCGTTACGGGAACGTTAAACGTAACGCTGTAGGTCTTGGGAACGTTAGAATTGGCAACGCGGGTGGTCACGGTGGCGGTGAACTTTGCAGTGCCGATGCCGCTGAGGTTTGCCTTGAAGTAAAGATAGCCGGAGCCGCCGGCGGGATAGTTGTACGAAGCATTGCTCGTGCCGACACCGTAGGCAGCGGTAGAGGCGACCTGAGTGACGCCGCTGAGGGAATAGACGGTCTCGTAGGTGTAGGCGGTGCTGTAGGTCTTGTTGATGGCGGCCTGCGCGGCGTTGACAAGATCACTGTAGCTGTAGTTCACAGAAGTGCCGTTCTGAACAGCACTGAGGGTCGCCTCGATCAGGGCGCCGGTAACGGGGATGTTCTGCACATAGTCCTTGCCCTTATAGGTTGCCTTTGCGGTGACAGTGGTAGAGCCGCTTGCTCTGAGCGTTACCGTCGGCGCGGCGGTCGTCTGGTTCGTCACAGTTGCGATGTTGAGGTTGGCGGAAACAAAGGAGTAGGTCGGGACGACCAGGCTAGCGGGAGATGAGGTATCCACAAAGTTCGCCGCCAAAGTCGCGGTCTGACCGATCTGCGTCAGCGTAACGCTTGCGGGGACGACAGTGAAGGTATAGGTGTCGGGAAGGCTCTTGACCGTGATGGTGTTACTTACCTTAGCGAGCTTCGTGCCCTCGCTTGCCTTGCAGTAAACAGAGTAATTGGTCGCGGTCGCAACGTTTGCGGGGACCGTCCAGACGAGGGACTTGCCCGTGCCGATCGGAACCTCGGCAGCCTCGCCGATCTTGTAGAACCACGCATAGGTGGCGGCGTTGCTGAGACCGGTGGAGGAAGCGGTGAGCGTGGTCTTGCCGCCGGAGATGACCTCGGTAAGGCTTGCCTTTGCGGTCACGGTGGGGGTGGTGGCGTTAACCGTCACATCAGCCGTCAGCGCGGAATCCTTGACGCGCACGGTCAGCTTTCCGCCCGCGTAGGTGGGCTTGTTCGTCTCATTATCGATCACATAGCCAGTTGCGGCGGCAGACCACTTGTTGTCGCCTTTGATGTCCTCGCCCTCAAGAAGGGAGATGTTGACCGTGCCGTTCGTCACAGAATAGGTTCTGCCGTTGAAGGTGACGGTGGTGATGTCGCCCGGGAGAAGCTCGTCAGCAATGCCAAATGCTTCGCTTTCCACTCTCTTCGTTGTGGTTCTGGTGACTTGCTGATCATCGACAGTTACCTTGTACTGAATCAACAAATCGCAAAAAACTTTCATGCTTTCAACCTTGCTGGAAGCAGTCAAGGTGCCTGTCGTGGAGCTCGTACCCGCTGCACCGTCAAAGTTGGGGGTATTCCAACTATAGCCGATTACGCTAACATCAGTGCCAGTTAAGCTCCCATCTGTAACGGTAGGAGACGTCGCCGTGACAGTGAAAGTAGTGGTGTCACCTCTCTTAAGAGATTCTGCCGACTTGGTAATGGCGTATGTGCCACCAACCTCAACCCCGTCTGCCCTTGCAGGCACAACGACGAGGCTCAGGACCAATGTCAGAGCCAATAGCAAGGAGAGAAATTTTTTCATGTGATCTTCATCCTTTCGTGTTTGTTGTTGTCGGCTCCGCGCGCACAGAGCCTTTCTCATACATGGTATTTTACCATGCCGCGGGAAATAAGGGAACAGGAAAATGGAAAATTCATAAATTCTTTATCTTCCCTCTTCGCCCGGTTTCCCTTTGCTTCCTTAATTAGACGCAAGAAACGTCTGTTTTGTTTCACAAAACCCGAAAATTTCCCAAAAATTTTTTACGCCGCGAAAAAACGCACATACACGAACACCCCCGCCGCGATCTGCGCAAGTAAGATCGCGGGGATGCCGAACTTGAAGTACCAGTGCCGCGTTTTGTGGTGAAAGACCCTCATTGCGAAAAGAGCACCCGCGCTGCCGAGCAGCAGCGCGAGTGCAAATAGAGTCTTTTCGGGCACGCGCCGCGCGCCCTGAATTTTGGCGCGGCGCTTGTCTGCGCCGTAGACGCAGAACGTCAGAATATTGATCGCGGCGAGATAGATGACAAAATATCTCACTTTTCGAGCTTGCTGAGCTCCACAGCCGCCGCCGCGCCGAGGCGGGCGTTGTTGAACACGAGCTGAATATTGGAATCCAGGCTGTCGCCGCCGGTCAGGTCCTTGATCTTGGCGAGCAGATACGGCGTCGTGGCCTTGCCGTGGATGCCGTCCTTCTTCGCGTCCTCGACGGCCTCGGCAATGGCCTTGTCGATGACTTCCTTGTCCATGGAGTACTCTTCGGGAATCGGGTTCGTGACGAGTAAGCCGCCGCGCAGACCCAGCTCGCGCTTGACGTGGAATGCCTTCGCCAGCTGCTCCGGCGTGTCGAGCTCGTAGTCGACGCCAAAGCCGGACTTGCGCGTGTAGAACGCAGGCAGCTCGCTCGTGCCGTAGCCGATGACGGTCACGCCGTGGGTCTCGAGATATTCGAGCGTCAGACCGAGGTCGAGGATGGACTTCGCGCCCGCGCACACGACCATGACGGAGGTGTTGGCCAGCTCTTCGAGGTCAGCGGAGATGTCGAACGTCTCCTGCGCGCCGCGGTGCACACCGCCGATGCCGCCGGTGGCGAACACGCGGATGCCCGCCATGTCGGCGATCATCATCGTGGTGGTGACGGTGCACGCGCCGTCCTTGCCCTGCGCGACGAGCACGGGCAGGTCGCGGCGGGAAGCCTTCGGGATGCCCGCGCCGGTGCGGCCGAGGTAGTCGATCTCTTCCTTGGAAAGGCCCGCCTTCAGGCGTCCGCCGATGATGGCGATGGTCGCGGGCACGGCGCCCGCGTCGCGAATGATCTGCTCGACCTTGAGGGCGGTCTCCACGTTCTGCGGGTAGGGCATGCCGTGGGAAATGATGGTGGATTCGAGCGCCACGACGGGCTTACCGGCGGCAAGGGCCTCGGCAACCTCGGGGGCGATATCCAGATACTTGTTCATAGTTAAAATCCTCCTGTAAAGTAATAGGTGAAAGTTTCACGTTTACCTTTTGAGGTAAGGTTGTATGATAACATACAACTTGTCAAAAGTCAATACAAAGCGGGGCTTGAATTTGCACGGGAAGTGGCATATAATACCTCTATTATCCCGTGAAAACCCACAAAAGGAAGGAAAATTATTATGGAACGAGTGAGAATTGCCGCGCTCTTCGCCGACAAAGAGCAGTACGGCGGCGCAAGCGTCACCGTATGCGGCTGGGCGAAGACCATCCGCGATATGAAGACCTTCGGATTCATCGAGCTGAACGACGGCTCGTGCTTCCGCAATTTGCAGGTCGTGATGGATGCGAATTCTCTTTCTAATTATAAGGAGATCGCCGCGCAGAACGTGGGCGCCGCGCTCATCGTGCGCGGCACCGTCGTGCTGACGCCCGAGGCCAAGCAGCCGCTCGAAGTCAAGGCAACAGAGATCGAGGTCGAGGGCGTGTCCTCCCCCGACTATCCCCTGCAGAAAAAGCGCCACAGCGTCGAATATCTGCGCACCATTCAGCATCTGCGCCCGCGCACGAACCTCTTCTCCGCGGCTTTCCGTGTGAGAAGCGCGGCGGCCTACGCCGTGCACGAGTTCTTCCAGAGCCGCGGCTTCGTCTATGTCAACACCCCCATCATCACCGGCAGCGACTGCGAGGGCGCGGGCGAGATGTTCCAGGTCACGACGCTGGACCTTGAGAACCCGCCGAGAACGCCCGACGGCAAGGTCGATTACAGCAAGGATTTCTTCGGCAAGAAGACGAGCCTGACCGTCTCCGGCCAGCTCAACGCCGAAAACTTCGCTATGGCGTTCGGCGACGTTTACACCTTCGGCCCCACGTTCCGCGCCGAGAATTCCAACACCGCGCGCCACGCCGCCGAGTTCTGGATGATCGAGCCGGAGATGGCGTTCTGCGACCTCGACGGCGACCTTGAGGTCATGGAGGCGATGGTCAAGCATATCATCCGCCGCGTGATGGAGCGCTGCCCGGACGATCTCGCGTTTTTCAACAGCTTTGTCGACAAGGGTCTGCTGGAGCGTCTCCAGCACGTCGAGAGTTCCGACTTTGGCCGCGTGACGTATACCGAGGCCGTCAAGCTCTTAAAGGAGAGCGGCCAGAAGTTCGACTACCCCGTCGAGTGGGGCATCGACCTGCAGACTGAGCACGAGCGTTACCTGACCGAGCAGATCTTCAAGCGCCCCGTGTTCGTCACGGACTATCCGCAGGAGATCAAGGCGTTCTATATGCGCCTCAACGACGACGGCAAGACCGTCGCCGCGGCGGACTGCCTCGTTCCGGGCATCGGCGAGATCATCGGCGGCAGCCAGCGCGAGGAGCGCATTGAGCTGCTCGAAAAGCGCATCCGCGAGCTCGGCATGAATCCCGAGGACTACTGGTGGTACTGCGACCTGCGCCGCTACGGCTCCTGCCGTCACGCGGGCTTCGGCCTTGGCTTCGAGCGCATGGTGATGTATTTAACGGGCATCGGCAACATCCGCGACGTGGAGCTGCATCCCCGCACCGTGGGCAACGCAGACTTTTAATTCTTCAAAAAACAAGGGACACGGAAACCGTGTCCCTTGTTTTTTGAGAATTACACTCCGCTTCGTGCCTTGCCGCCCAAAGGGCGGCTTCGACACGCGCGGAGCGAGAAGAGTTTTTTGGCACGCGCATGTCGCGCCAAAAAACGATTCGAAATCATTTCGCGTCTGCGGATGCGAAAAGCTGTGACGCTTTCATTATTTGTGGTAAATAGTTACAAATGGGAACAAAAGCGCCAAAGGTGTAGTCAAAAGAAGTGAAGTCTGCTATAATGACCGCGCAGTTTTGAGAGAGGAGATTTTGACATGAAACACTTTTTTGCGCTGCTGCTCAGCGCGCTGATGGTGCTGTCGCTGCTGACTGCCTGCGGCGATAAGACGACGCCGTCCGACGGCGACGATCAGACCGTCACGGACGAGAATGGCAGCGACACCGACAACAATACTGACGATACAACTGATCCCTACGACGCCGTGCGCAGCTACTGGTCCGAGGACCAGCTCACGCAGGCCTGGGGGCCGGATCAGGTGGTGGAGCACCTCTTTTTCCACCCGATCATTGCCTACCCGCAGTGGGCCTTCCACGACTGCAATGCCAGTCAGGACCAGCGCTACGGCCTCGACGACTGGATGGTGACGGTCGACGAATACAACAAAATTTTGCAGTCCGTGTACGACAAGGGCTACATCTTAGTCGCGATGGAAGACGTCTGGAGCGAGGTGACGGACGAGTCCGGCACGCACATGGTGCGAAACACCCTGATGCTGCCAGAGGGCAAAAAGCCGCTCATCATCAGCTTTGACGACGTGAACTACTACCCCTACATGCTCGATGAGGGCTTCACGAGCAAGCTCGTCGTCGGCGAGGACGGCGAGATCTGGGCGCAGTGCACCGATCCGTACACAAATGAGACCTTTTTGACCAAGGAACTCGACGCAACGCCCATTCTCGACCAGTTTGTCTACGAGCACCCCGACTTTTCGCTGAACGGCGCGAAGGCCATCTTCTCGCTGACGGGCTATCAGGGGATACTCGGCTACCGCACGCAGGATGACCGCGACATCGCGGCAGATTCGCCCGACCGCCCCGCGTTCGATGCCTACCGCGCGAGCGAGATCGAGGCGGTCAAGCCCGTCATCGAGCGGCTCAAGGAAACGGGTTGGACGTTCGGCAGCCACACCTGGGGCCACATCCGCCTCGACACCAAATCGCTCCAGACCGTCATCAACGACACCGAGCGCTGGGCGGACGAGGTCGGCTCGCTCGTCGGCCCCACGCAGATCCTGTTCTATCCGCACGGCGGCCGCCCCGACGGTGATGACTGGCACCAGACCGGCGAGCGCTTCCAGTACCTGCAAAGCCAGGGCTTCCGCATCTTCGCGAGCGTCGGCACGAGTTCGTTCAGCTATGTGAAGCCCGACATTTCCGCCGTCATCTGCGACCGTCTGCATCCGGACGGCACCACGCTGCGCCACTCGCGCAGCCGCTATCTGCAATTCTATAACGCCGAGGACATCATGGATACGCAAGTCCGTCCTGATCTCGGCGTAGACTGGTGAGGAGGCGTTTTTATGGCAACGTTAGAAGAACTCAAGGCGAAGGCCGTCGCCATGCTGGACATGGCGTATGTGCCGTATTCCCACTTTCCCGTGGGCGCGGCGCTCGAATGTGAGGACGGCGCGGTCTTCACCGGCTGCAACATCGAAAATTCGAGCTACGGCCTGACGAACTGCGCCGAGCGCACCGCGGCGTTTAAGGCCGTGAGCGAGGGGCACCGGCGCTTCAAGCGCATCGTCATCGCTGGGCGCAGCGACGACTACTGCTACCCCTGCGGTGCGTGCCGTCAGGTGCTCTACGAGTTCGGCCCCGAGATGGAGGTCATCTGCCTCAACAAAAAGGGCGAGGAGAAGCGCCTGTCGATCCGCGAACTCCTGCCCTATGGCTTCGACCAGACGTGGCTTGCGATCGACGAGAAATAACGAAAAAAGAGAGCGGCGCTGCCGCTCTCTTTTTTGTTCGTTTCAGTTGCTGCCCGAGGAAGAGGCTCCAATCGTCACTTCGCCGCTCATCGTTTCGATCGTAAGCTCGCTCACCGCGCCGCCGTCGAGCGCGGGCACGGTGTAGTATGTCTCGTGATCGCCGCAGGCGATGAGCGTGCCCTCGCGCTCGGTGAGCGCGGAGCGGAACGCGCCGCTTTTCGTTTCATAGTCGAGAGTAAAGCCGTCCTGCGCGGGAAGGGTCAGATGGATGCTGCCGCTCTCCGTTTCGGCATCAAGGCGCAGCGCACGCTCGGTAGCCAAAATCAGGTTGCCGCTGACGCTTTCGAAGTCCAGCGCGCCGAGCGCGCCGGCGATATCCACCTTGCCGCTTGCGGTTTCGATCTCGGCATTTTCCGCTTCGCCCGCCAGCTCGATCGCGCCGGAGACGGTCGAGAGCTCGATTTTCCCCCATGTGCCGTCCACCACACCCACGCTGCCGTTCACCGTCTCGATCTCCACCTCCGGGCAGTTCGCGCACATCACGCGCGCATCGCCACTGAGCGTCGAAAGCTCGATCTTCTGCGCATCGGCGCTCACGTAGGCGTAGGCGTCCGTTGTTTCGACTTTTATCTCCTCAAAGTGACCGGCGCTGACCAGTTCCCTCGGAAGTCCCACGTCGAGATACTTTTCCCCATCGTAGCTGCCGCGGTAAGCGTCGCCGAGGAAGCGGATGCGCAGCGTGTCGCCGTCGATCGCGCAGACCATCTTCTCGCTCTCGGCGAGCGGCGCGGCGGATTCCTCCTTCACGCTGATCTGCGCGCTCTGCTCGGCGGCATAGATGTTCACGCCGCCGCTGCGCCACGAGATGTCGATCTTACGGATGTCTTGGCTCTCGCCGATGCTGAGCACCGCGCCCGTGTGGAGCTCTTCGCTCCCCTCCGCCTGCGTGCAGAAGGTGTAGGTCGCGCTGCTGCCGTCCCAGAGCGCGTCGACGGCGAAAATGCCGTCGCTTTGCGGCAGTTCTGCGCGGAATGTGCCGTTATCCTGCCGCTGGGCGGTCACGGTCTCGGACGACATGCCGGTGCTGCCCCAGGCGTCGGACGGCCAGCAGCGGAGACTGACGGAATCGGGCGAATTATCGCTGAAATCGAGCGTTACGGTGTAGAAATAGGCGGCCGATACTGTAAAGGGCATTTCCAGTACAGGCGTGATGTCACGGGAGGTTTCGTCCAGCGGGTGCGCGCCGCAGGCGATGACGGTCATGCTCTGTAGGCCCTGGGGGTAGGTCCAGTCGTAGCTGCTGCTTTTGAGGGTGACGCTGCAAGCGTTTGCACTTGTCACCGTCAGTGTTGGCGGGGTTTGGCGCGCGGCCTCGTCTGCGCTTTTTTCGCCGCAGGCGGCGAGGGAAAGGGCCAGCGCGAGGGGGAGCAGAAGGGAAAGGAGCTTCTTCATCGTTCGTTCCTCATTTCTTTCGGATACTTCTATAGACGCATGATAGCCGAAAAAGTTCCCACGCACAACGGGGATCGTTGCACAAAACGCGGCAATTTGTGGTATCGTGAATTCTAATACCGGAGGCGGTACAGCTTTTTGCCGCGTTGTGTGCAACGCTGCTTCATGATACGGCGTATCATGAAAAGGCAAATCATGCATCAGTGTTCCCGCGTTTGCAGGGGGGTGTGGGCTGCCTTTTCCAACATTATATTTTGGGGGAAAGCGCATGAACAAGACGACAAATTTCGACCTGCCGCAATGGGTCAAGGAGGACCCGATCAAAATGCAGGACTTCAACGCCGCGTTTGCGAGCATCGACGCGGCGCTCAAGGCGGAGACCGACGCGCGCAGCGAGGCCGACGGCACGGCGGCGGAGCGCATCGCGGCATTGGCGCAGACGATCGCAAACGGTAAAATCTGCCGCATCAAATACGGCAGCTACGCCGGCAATGGTCTGAGCGGCGCGGAAAATCCCAACAAGATCGACTGCGGCTTTTACCCGCTGCTTGTGATGGTGAGCGAGCAGAGCGACACGCAGCACTGGGCGCTGCGCGGTGTCAGCGGGTTTTACAACTCGAATAACCGGGGCAACGCGGCGATATGGGACAACAGCAGCGTAAGCTGGTTCTGCCAGCAGGAAGAGGATCAGTATTTCGCCCCGCCTGCCATCCAGTTCAATGAGGCGGGCAAAACATATCATTATGTGGTGCTCGGCTGTGACGCGGACTGAGGCGCAGAAAAACAAAAAACAGCCCCCGGCTCAAAAGAGCCGGGGGCTGAAACTCTATTCAGAGATTTTTTGCGCTTACGTCAATGATTAGTTGGCGTAGTAAGCGTTGAGAACACCAGAATCAGTGAGCTTGCCAACAGTGCTGTCGATGGTGAGGGTGATGGAGTCGGGACCGAAAGCGGTGAGCTTGGCGGTAGAGACGCCGAACTCAGCAGCAGCACCATTAAGGGTGATGGTGTAGGTGTCATTACCGGGATTCTTAACAGTCTTGGCGTAGGACTGGAGAACAGCACCGGTGTCCTTATTCACGATGTTCAGGGTGTAGGTGTAAGAGGTAGCGAGAGGATCGGGGTTGGTGGAGGTGTCGACCTTGTTCACAGCGTAAACCTGGAGCGCCAGACGGTTGAGGGTGGCGGAGGTGCCAGCGGGATCAGCGTTGTAAACAACGATGACGTTCTGCGTGGTGACGTCGCCGAGAGCCAGAGGCATCTTGGTCAGGCCGTCAACGCCGTTGCCGGAAACCGTGTAGAACTTGTCGCCAGTGATGGTGCCATCGACATAGTCGGTGTAGACAGAGTTCTTGTAGGTGTCCTTGTCAGCGCCCACGATGGAGTCGACCTTAACGGTGTAGCCGGCGTAGGCAGCAGCCATGGGATAGCCGGTGAAGGCGGTGATGGCAGCGGTGGTGGAGGACTCAGTGCCGATCGCAGCGATGGCGACATAATCCTTGACGTAGTTGTTGCTCAGAGCGACCTTGAAGAGACCGCCGGCGACCTTATTGGTAGCCTGGGTTCTGAGGGCGTTGAGCAGGGTGAGGACGATATCGTCGTCCTTGGAGCCGTAGATGTTGCCCTTCACGCCGTCAACGTAGCCGGGGATGGTGTAGACACCGGTCTTGGCGTCATAGGAGACCTGCTCGTTGGCATAGTAGAAGAGGCTGGTGACCTTGGCGGCAACGGGATCGGCGATGACGTAGACGTAATCGGCGACCTTATCACCGTTCAGATCGACGAAGTCGACCTCAGCCTGAGCATAGTTGTCGATGTTGCCGAGACCAACGATGGACTTGAAGGTGTAGGGATTGGTAGTGTTGTTGCGGACCAGGAAGACGGTGGCATCGTCAACGATCAGGTTTTTGCCGTTGTACTGGGTGTTCTTGCTGACGAACAGGTTCTCGTTGAAGAACTTGGCGTCAACACCGGTAGCGACTTCGACAGCGGCGAGAGTGCCGTTTGCCTGGGTGGTGAACTGGAAGAGGTGGCCGTTCAGGATACCGTTGACATCACAGACAGCGTTGGTGTTGATGTAGGAGTCAACGTAGAAGTAGTCACCATCAACCTTCATGACCTTGTTCTGGATGCCGGTGCTGTGGGTGACCTTACCGGTCGCAATCATGGGGGCCACAACGCCGGAAGCAGTATCGTCGAAGTAGGTCATCTTGCTCAGGTCGACCACAGCGGTGGTGCCGTCCATGTAGGTGACATTCGCCTTAGCAACGCCGGAACCGTCCGCAGCGTTGCCAGCCCACCAGATGGAGTTGATGACGCCGTAGCTGGTAGCGGCAGCGATCTCAACGTTACCGATGAGGTTGTTGTACTGATCGAAGAACCAGGTGAACTTGTTGGTGCTGGCCACCGCGTTGTCGAAGTAGAACTTGGCAGCATCGTCATAGACAGTGCCCTCGACGTTGTGCTGCTTGGCGTTGTAGTAGATCACGCTCTGAGCGCCGTCAATGGAAGTGGCCTTGGAAACGATCTCGCCGTACTTGTCAGCGCCGGTCTTGATGAGGCCGCTCTCGGTAGCGTTGTTAAAAGCGTTGGTGTAGGCGTTCAGGAGAACGTAATCGCCGACAGCATACGGATACGCATCCTCGCCGTTGGTGAGGGTGAGCGTGGTAGCAGCAGTGGAGCCCTTGGTGGCATAGACATCGAGCTTGATGGTAGCCTCGGTGCGCAGGTGGCCCTGAGCGTCATAAGCGGCAGGAGCAACATAGGTGACCTTGGCGAGGAAGGTGTCGATCATGACGATGGTATCGTCATAGACCTCAACCAGACGGCCCTGAGCACCCATCTTGGTGACGGTGTCGGTCAGGTTGACCGTGTAGGTCGTGGGCTGCTTCTGGCCGTTGACATACAGGGTGTAAGCGGTGTCGACCTTCAGGCCAGCGTCGTGAGCGACGTCGCACTCAGTAACAGCCTTGGTGTAGGTCAGGTTGGGCTTCTCAACGAAGGTAGTGGCCTTGTCGCCGGTGTTGTAGGTCCACTTGGTGGCGGGACGGCCCCACTTGTCGGAGGACTTAGCAGAGTCGAGCTTGAAGTTCTTCTCACCGAGGCTGTTGTTCTTGGCACCGATGACCTTATCGGTCACATAGCCGAAGGCCGGGGTGTAGGTGACCTGAGCCTTCTGGATGCCCTGGAACAGGAGCTCAGCGACCAGCTCACGGGAAGCGGGAGCGTTCAGGTCGGTGGTCTTCGCCACTCTGTCCAGAACGCCGAGCTGCTGCGCGGTCTGCGCAACATGGAGCGCCCAGTCAGCGCCGGAGAACTCGTTGTTCTTGTCGTAACCGACAGCGCGGAGGATCATGGCGAGGACTTCATAGCCGGTGACCTTGCCGGACGGCTTGAAGGTGCCATCGGGATAGCCCTTGACGAGGGAGGCGTTGGCGCAGTAGCCGATGTAGCCCTGAGCCCAACCGGCGCCAGCCATGTCGCTGAACTTGTTATAAGTGGCATAGAGGCCGGACTTATCGTTCTTGGCGACGTCGGCAGTGTAGATACGATAGACGATCGTAGCTACCTCAGCGCGGGTGATGTTGCCCTCGGGCTTGAAGGAACCATCCTCATAACCCTTGAACACACCCATGCCATTCAGAACGGCAACAGACTCAGCGTAATCATCGCTGATGCTCTTGTCATCCTTGAAGGCGTTGGCGCTGACGGCCAGAGACAGAGTCATGACCAGAGCCAGCACCATTGCGAGTAACTTTTTCATAGATGTTACTCTCCTTTCATAAATTTCCATCCCCTTAGAGCGCTCCGGCAGCGAAAAGCGGGCATTTTGCTGTTCGCGGGCGAAAATGAAGGTTGACCGAAAAAATTGCAAAGCATTTCGATTTTCTTGCATTTTTGACCGTTTTGCAGGAAAACGCGCGATTTTAGTTGCTATCGCATCCCCTTAAAGATGGTTCGTTTGTCAGAAAGGAGCAAGTTTCGGCGTTTCTCGGCTTACTTACCGTGGCATGCCGATCCCGTAACTAAGTCGGGAACGCACCGTTCCCCACCCTTTCTGCACTGTCACCTTACCACAAGCAAAATTTCAAGTCAACGCTTTCACCCCATCTGTAACACACTTGTAACAAACCGCCGCTTCTGTTACAGCTTGACATAAAACCCCCGCTTTCGCCATTATCCGCCACCACATACATATAATATATAAGCACAAATATGAAAAAAGCGGCCTAAGCCGCTTTTTGTGATTTTAGACCCGCGCAGCGGTCAGGCGGCAAGTAACAGTAGTCCGCGCCGCCGCGCGGGGAGCGAAATTCCCCTTTTCCAGCCGCGGCCCGCCGAAAAAAAGGAAAGCCCGCTCACCTGAGCGGACTTTCGCCAATATTTTTTGTACAACCCCGTACAACCCAAAAAAATTGCGCGCCCGCAGGCGCGCAATCCAAAATCAAAAAAGGCGGCTTTCGCCGCCTTTTTTGAAGTTCTTTACTGAATCTCGATCTGCTTCGCGTTCACCACCGCGCTCTTCTTCGGCATGTTCAGCTTGAGCACGCCGTCATTGTACTGCGCGGAGATATTCGCGACCTCGACGCCGCTGATGTCGAACGCGCGCTGGTAGCTGCCGTAGCTGCGCTCGCAGCGGACGTAATTGCCCTTCTTGTCCTGATCCTCGTGCTCGCTGTGGCGCTCGGCGCGAATGGTCATCGTGTCGCCGTCCACATCGACGTGGATGTCCTCTTTCTTGAAGCCCGGCAGATCAGCTTCCAGCAGGTAACTGTCGCCCTTGTCCTGAATATCGGTCTTAAACTCGCTCAGCCCGCGGCCCCACGAGCCGTCACCGAAGAATGCGCGCTCCATCTGATCCCAGGGATCATAAGCCGCAACGTGGTTGTTTCTGCGTTCAAAAGGTCTCAGTTCAAACATAATCAAAGCCTCCAAATCTATTCTGGCGAGCCGCTTTTGCAGCCCGCGTGGTTTACGTTTCTTTCGTTCCCCTCGGAACAATTATGAGTATAGGCACGCCCTGTGAACAAAAATACATCTTTTGATGAACAAACTTTTAATTTTAGCACTCGCGCGTCGAGAGTGCTAAAATTGTGGTAGCTGCGGACCGCTGCCAAACCGCTCCCCGACCTTTCGCGCCCCCAAACCCTTGAAAAATCGGGTTTTTTTCGCCCTGCCAAACCCCCGTTTCCGGCAAATCGCTACCAAACCGCTACCAGCCGCGCCCACGAGCCCTTGCGCATCGGGCTTTTTTGCGGCGCTAAGGGGATGCGATAGCAACTGAATTGAACGATTTTGTGTTGATTCTGCTGCATTTTGATTATTTTCTATTATTTCTGCAACAATTTGAGAATTTGCGAATTTTGGCAGCAACCACGGGGAATCGGGAGAGGCGGCGGGTGTTCGGCCGCAAAAAGATGGAAATTTATGAAAGGAGAGTAACATCTATGAAAAAGTTACTCGCAATGG